>ENA-ORCP01001627-ORCP01001627.1-human-gut-metagenome-genome-assembly--contig:-NODE-1627-length-19099-cov-15.808380_pt1 | contig 19099 bp, 10 predicted proteins | sample MGYA00242990_ERZ507991 | MGnify/ENA primary metagenome ERZ507991 (study PRJEB26167, sample SAMN06115496) | human gut metagenome | host: Homo sapiens | place: China:Henan | collected 2015-05-07... | reverse complement strand
ACCTTACTCAACGTCAGGCTGGACAGCAATAACCAGCTGGCAGAGGTCGTGGTGCTCTCGGACAAGCGGGAGGCCGGTAGGGCTGGGCAGAGGTCTGCAATTCCATGGTGTAGTCACCCAACCAGTCGAACCGCCCGGCACTGACTACCTGGCCCACGGCGGAGGCGTTGCCCACATAGGGCGTCTTGGTCTGATAAACCCGATCCATCTGCGGGGAAATCACGACGCCGCCCTGCCAGACCAGCTGGTTTGCCACCCAGACCTCCCGCACGCCGCTGAGCGAAATATGCTCCCAATGCTCCGCGGTATCGTGGAAAACCGAGGGGAGAACCTTCCGCGCGCTGACACAGACAATGCCGTTTTCATTGGTCACATTCCAGTGACAGTAGGCCGTGTCCGGCAACTCGTCTGGATAGAAGCTGATGTCCAGCTGATTCGGCACGTTGGTGCGGGCCGTAAAGTTGTAATTCTCCCAGGTGTCCCAGTTGGCAGGCGACCCGATGAGGAACAGCTTGGCCGCGATGCCCAGGGCCAGCACCAATACCGTGACGGCTACTGCCGCTACTACCCGCCGCCGTCCCCAGCGCTTCACCTTTTTCAGGTAATCCACCTCTTTGACCTCCTCCGGCGGCGGGGGCGTCTCCCCGGCCAGGTCCGCCCGGAGCCGGGTGCAGTCCGGGCAGTCCGCCAGATGGCACTCCACCGCCGTATTCGTCTCCTGGGAAGTCAGTCCCTCCACATAAGAGGGCAGCAGGTCCCTCACCACGCCGCAGGTCAACTATATTTTCTCGTCATTTTGTACACTTTTTGTAACCTTGTAAGCATATTATCATACATGTTGTCATATTTTTCTAATCAATCAATATAGAAAACTATGCAAAAACAACCATTATGGATCATGGTCGTTTTTCGTAAGTTTTGAAGTTTCGTTGTATTTTCGTAAAATCGTCATGGATTTTAGAGCTTATTTTCTGTAGAAGCCGCCATTTCACACAGTTTTTAGCCTTTTTTAATCTCTATTGTCGGAAGCGTTTCCGCCCCTGAAAAGTCATTTTGCAACATAATGGTTGATTTTGTCAACTTTAATTGTTATATATAATGTATAGACATTATTTCCACTGTATGGTTTCTTTTCATCACAGCATCATGCAGGATGCACAATGCCATTTGGGAAACTTTGAAACAGGAGGCATAACATGGCAAAATCCAAACGAGCAGTCACAGAATACCGAAGCTATTATCTGCCCATGCAGTTCCCCGTGCTGCTTCTGTCCGGTGATTATTGGAAGATCTCGGATATCCCCAGCGGAAGTCTTCATTTTCATAACTGTCTGGAGATCGGGATCTGTCATTCCGACAGCGGCACATTAGAGATCAATGGCGAAAAACAGACCTTCCATGCCGGTGATGTCACCGTATTGCCCCGTAACGTTCCACACACCACTTATAGTGCCCCGGGCACAAAAAGCCACTGGTCCTATCTGTTTCTGGATCCGAAGGAGTTGTTCCGCAATCTTCTCCCCGCTTCCTGGAAAAATCACGACCTCTCCACAGACGGCTTCCCGGGGTTCCGCTATATTTTCAGCAAAGAGTCTTTTCCCCACATCAACTATCTGGTATCTCATATCATCCACGAACTGGAAGAACAGAATCCCTGTTACCAGATCAGTGCCAGAAGCCTGTTGTGCTCCCTCTATATCGAGCTGTACAGGATTGAAAGTCTCGGCGGTGCCAACCCCGCCACTGCGAAACCGGGTTCTCCCGAGATCCTTGCCTTACAGGGGCGCAAAAAAGAGGGCGAGATCGTCGAAAACTCTCTGGTGATCTCACCCGCTCTGGATTATATCGAAGAAAATTATATGCAGCAGTTTACCATTGAATATCTGGCGGAACTGTGCCATTGGAGTCCGACGCACTTCCGCCGGGTCTTCCACGATATCATGGGCACCTCCCCGTTGGACTATGTGAACAATACCCGGATCCTGAAATCCTGTATCCTGCTGCGCAGTACAGAACACTCTATTCTGGACATCTCCGAGATGGTAGGCTTCCATTCCGTATCCAGCTTCAACCGCTACTTCATCAAGCTGATGCAGATGTCTCCCAGAGAATACCGCAAGCAGATGCAGCAAAGCGAGAAAAAAGCGGAGAACCAGTCCATTTTGGAATTCGCCGGCTGGATGCGACCGGAATAGCTGCTCTCTGCACTCCGGCAGTTCCGGGCATTAAGCCAGCCTTTTATGTTTCCATCTGCCGGAATAATAACGGATCACCGGGATCACACAGCCGCAGCTCCAGGACAGGGGTGTGGCGATCCAGATTCCTGTAACTCCCAGAATTCCGGACAGCAGATAAGCAAACACGATCCTGCCGGACAGTTCCGTTAATCCTGCTACCATGCAGGTATTCACATCTCCGGCTCCCCGGATCACATTCTGGTAGCTCTGCATCACCCCCGCGATCACATAAGCCACGCCGATAATGGTCAGATAGGTGCAGCCGATGCCGATGGCTTCTGCCGATTCGTTCGCATCCAAAAACAGCGTCATTAACTGAACCCGGAAAATAAGTACCATGGAGGCAATAAAAATACTGGCTCCCACCATGACACCCAATGTCTTATAGAGAGCTTCCCGGATCCGGTCATACTGATTCTTCGCAATGTTCTGCCCAGTAAATACCGAAAGTGCCGTTCCAATAGAGACGATGACCTGGATCGCCACACTGTCCACACGATTTGCCGCCACGTAGGCCGCCATGGTGGACGAGCCGAAGGAATTCACCAGTCTCTGGACACTCATGCCGCCCAGTGCGATCATACAGGACTGGAACGCCGCCGGGAATCCGGTCTTCACTACCAACCGGATATAACCAGCCTCCGGCTTCCATTTCATCAGAGACAGGCCAATCTCTTCTCTCCCCTTCATGACTTTTGCAAAACAGATTACTGCCGAAGTACACTGTGCCAGAATCGTCGCATAAGCCGCTCCCGCCACTCCCATCTTGCAGATAATGATTAAAAAAAGGTCAAACACAATATTCACGACAGAGGAAGCGATCACCGCCCGCAACGGAGTCTTCGAATCTCCCACACTGTTCAGGATTGCCGCACAGCCGTTGTATACCACGCTGCCGAATACAAAGGTGTAGATGATATGCAGATATTCTGCGGAATAACCGATGACATTCTCCGGTACACTCAACAACCGCAGGAAAAACTCCGCGCCGAAAATTCCGATGAGTGACATGATGCAGGTCAGCCCACCTGCCACCCAGACAAGTGCCGTCACAGTCTTCGCCAGTCTCTCTTTATTGCCACAGCCAAAGCACTGCGCCACCACCAGTCCGGCACCGTTACACATGCCACTGACGAGCGCCAGCAGAAAATAGGTCAGGGTTCCTGTACTTCCTACCCCCGCCAGAGCACTCTCGCCCAAAAATCTTCCCACGATCACTGTGTCCGCCACATTATATACCTGTTGGAATATGTTGCCGATCAGCATCGGTATGGCAAAGCCAATGATCAGTTTTAATGGTTTGCCCTGTGTCATATCTTTCATATAGGTGTCCTCTTTTTTATCCTTCTGTTTTCAAAACGAATCCCGCCAGACCGGATTCCGGTCAATTCAAATGCAGCAGTCTCGCCCCTGCCAGACGGTTCTCCCGCTTCGGCGGCAGATCATAATAGACCTCCATTTTGAACGGATCCAGTTCCAGGGTCAGTTGTGTCGGGCAGCCGTAGCGTTTCAGAGCCACACGCCATAGTTCACCATTGGAGAACCAGTCGTCAATCAGTTTTCCGTCCTGATACAAGCGTGCGCAGTCCCCGCCGAAATCCAGTTCCAGCCAGACATCACCTGACAGTGCATCCGCCGGGTGATACTCATATTCCAAGGTTAATTCATAGACGTTCGGTTCTGTTTGACCATATACATTCCAGATGCTTTCCACTGCCTGTCCGCCATCCGTGATCCGCACCTTACCGGCTTCCGTAAAGTGCAGATCCGGCAGCAGACTCACCTTGCCCTTTTCATCTGCCCCTTCCTGCATATAACAAAAATGCTCCGCATCGTGTATGGTAAGGATCCTTACCGCTTCCGCATGATCTTTGCCATCACTCCACTCGAAATAAATATCCTCCGGCTCCTCATCCGTATAGAAATAATAAGTTCCGCCAAAGCATCCCAGATAAGAGGCATTGGTTTTCCGAAGCCTGAACTGCTCTCCCCGTATCACCACCGGCAGATTGTAAGGCAGCACCAGAATCGCATCCGTCCGCACATGGATCCGGTCGAAAATAATCTGCCTCTGTGTTCCTTCAACATCTGTCACCGTAAACTGTAATGGCTTTTCCGGTGTGATCTGTTTCTCCGTCATTTTCCGTTTTCTCTGGTGATTATTGATAAATAAGAACCCGCAGTCCGCCGTTTTATTATAGCGGAACGCTGCCCGCAATGTCTCCATATCTTCTGCACCCATGGGCTCGGGGATATTATCCGGCAGATACACTTTCGCCGGTGCCAGCAGTTCTTCTGTATTTTTGATAAAAATATGGTGTTTGCGCAGTCGATAATAACTTTCTGACGGCAGACCGTTTTCCCGCAGGCACGTCTGAAAATCATAGCTTTTCACAGGAAGATCATTGGCATAGCCGGTTGCCTTCGACTCCTGCAGGGTGGTATATTTTCCGTCAGGATTCACGCCGCCGTGGTACATATAATACCCGATCAGATTTGCCCCTGCTCCCAACATGCAGATCGTTTGTGCCTCGATATCGTCCGGGTAAGGGTAGGTGCGTCTGTGCGCCGTCACCTGCAGTCCCCCACCCAGTTCCGCCGTCAGGTAAGGGAATTTTGACGTATCAAAGGTAAAACCACTCTGTCCTTCGGCGAAATCCGATGCAATATTTGCATCGTCGTGAAAAGGCTGAAACAGGAAATTCTCGCTTGCCGCAAGTTCGTGGGTATGATTCGCCCACGGAGCATCCACATACCCGCCAAGCACCGGCAGGAAGTTTTCCGGCACATAAGCGCCTCCCCATCCGGTCGCTGAAAAATAGGGAGCGGTCAGTCCCTTTTTCTCCGCCATAGCTCTGAGTGTGCGCATATGCGCCATGCCCTCTTCCCTGTCGGAAGGGCCACCGGCATGCCCGTACTCATTCTCGATCTGAATGCCGATGACGGGACCATCGTCCTTATGCATATACCCATCCGCCTGCTCGGCAATCTTGGTAAAAAAGAGGTCCACATACTTGAGATACTGCGGATCATCCGTTCTAAGAGACAGTTTGCCCCGCTTTTCTTTCTCCACCAGCCAGTCTGGGAAACCGCCGTTCCTGCACTCTCCGTGTGCCCACGGGCCGATACGCAGCCATACTTTCATCCCGGTTTCCTGACAGCAACTCAAAAACGCCTTCAGATTCCTTCTACCGGAGAAATCCCACTCACCTTCCGCTTCCTCATGGTGGATCCAAAACACGTACGTAGCAACGATGTCTACACCGCCCTGTTGCATCTTCTTAAGTGCTGTTTTCCATTCCTCTTCCGGATAGCGGGAGAAATGGAATTCTCCCATGATGGGCAGGATCGGTCTGGCGTTGCAGGTTAAGTATTCGCTGTTATAGCTATATACTTCTTTTTCCATGTTTTTCATTTTGTAATCCTTTCCTCAAAAGCCTTCCTATTCAAGTCTTTCTTTTCAAGCTTTTTTACAGATCATGTACCCAGATTCCCTGATGAGCATTGTCCATGGCAAGTAGTTCTTCCGCACACTTTTCCGCTTCGTCTGACCGTCCCAGTCCTTTAAGTCCCAGGCTCATCATGAACAGACAATGCTTCCGGTTCCGCTCGTCCAGGTTCTCCTCAAAGATCAGCAGATCCGGCAGGGATACCGCAAAATAGTCTATTTTTACATTCTCCTCTATATGCTCTCTGCCATACTCCACCAGCTTTCTAAATCTGCGAACCGCCTGTTCTTCGTTTCCAAGCTTTCTGCATGCCAGTCCCTGATAATAGATCATTTCGGGCGGTTGGTCGTTGTAATACATCATGCCCACCGGCTCCGACTCTCCATGGCAGGCTTTCGTAAGGTTCACGAAAGCTTCCTCTGTCTCTCCCAGTTTTTCCTGCGCCAGTCCCAGTAGGTAGTACAGATTATTTTCCTGTGCAGACTCCAATTTCCCTTCTCCCAGATTTTGGGGATATTCATCCACTGCCTGCAGGAGAATTGTTTTGGCTTCTACATATTCTCCTTCTGCTGCAGCCGCTTTTGCCAGCTGATACAAGGCGGTCAGGTACTGGGCTGCCACTTTGCCTTCGCCGCCTTCCCACTGATGGAACTTCCTTGCTTTGATCAGATCAAGAGCCTTCTCAGATTCTCCCAGAGTATTTAAAAGTGTCACGTACTCCAGATACAGATCATCCCTGCTTTCCACCAGGCCAAAATGTTTTTCCATATCACTCCATCGTTCTTTCACGGGAACATTCAGACGCTTTTTCAGCTGATCCAGTTCCAGATACACTCTGGCATCCGTCTCATCCAGCGCAAAAGCTTTCTCCATTTCCTCGTACGCTCTCTGCGGCTGCTTTTTCACATTGTAATATGCCAGTGCCAGATTCCTGTGTACCGTCGGGAAATCCGGGTACCTAAGCGCAGCTTCTTCATAATCCGCTATGGCTTCGCCGTACGCTCTCCTGTCATAGAGCAGACAGCCCAGATAATAGTAAACCATATCCAGATAATAATCATCTGCCAGACTCTTTAATACGATATAGTCTTCCGTTCTGTGAGGGAAACAGCCGTCCGCTACCGCATTTTCTCCCAGTGTCACATACGCTGTCATGTAATGATTTGTCTGTTTCGTATTTTCTTTCCTATGCAGGTTCTGGTATCCGTAAGCAATATAATAATATACCAGCGGATAAATATCCTCTTGCCGTGATACATTCTGTTGTTCCACCCATTTTTTTGCAAGGGCGATTCCCTGTGCGTAGTCTCCTGCCTCATAGAGATCGATCATCAGCTCCAGCAGGGTGTTATAGTTGATCTTCTCCGGCTGTCTGTCATAGAGCGGATCGATCTTCAGGCTCTCCTTATGTAATTCTTCCGCTTCCAGCACTCTGCCCATTTTTCTTAAAATATTTTCCTTCAATGCCCGGGCTTTCATGCACTGGTACTGTCTGAGAATAGATTCGTTTACATGCTCCAGAGCCTCTGCAAATCTTCCCGCTTTCGCATCCAGGCAGGCAAGTTCATAGAATCCGGGGGCCTGGAAGCTGCCGCCCCAGATGGCTTTGTAAAAAGCATCGTAAGCTTCTTTTTCTTTCCCCTGATATTTCAGAGAAAGTCCCAGATTATAATACGGTTCATAATCGTAAGGGTTCGGATTGGAACGAATGGATTTCTCCACTGCCTTCCGGAAATACTTTTCCGCCCCGGCAAAATCACACTTTTTAAGCAGACATCTTCCATAGGCATTGTTCAGGCGGATATCGGTAGGATCCCTGCGCAGCCCCTCCAGATAATAATCCTCGGGATGATAAGTGGCATGCCGGTATTGTTCCACATGCAGACCGTAGAGGAACAGATCCTCCGTGGTTTCACACTCTTCGGGAAGCGGTGCTGCCTTCGCCGGTTCCGGCACTTCTGCTTCAATTTTTTTCGGAAAATGGTAAGAGACCAGGTCTCTCCCATCTGCGGCACAAACACATACCCGTAGGCCGCAGAGTACCTCTGTGCCATTCTGCTCTCCCTCTGTATATGCCGGTATCTGTTGCAATTTTTCACGGTCAATCTTCACTTCATAAGTTTTCTCCGGTGACAGATCTGAGGTTTCCTCATACAGTACCTTTTCCTGTCTGCCGTTTTCTCCCGGCAATGTCAGCAGTATCCGTGCTCCTTTTTGCACGGACGTGGTATAGGCCGATACCGTAAGCTGTCCCTCTGCCTCATCATATTCCGCATTCACCGCCGCATCGATGGTGGCATTTTTCACATAGCCGATATTTTTATAGGGCATAAAATACTGTTTGAAATTCTTGGTCTCCTGGGGCTGGATCCATGTGAAATCCGGCTGATTATCCGTAAAACAGCCTGTCATCAGTTCGATATACGGACCGTCCTCATCGGTCAGTGCAAGGTCCCATGCTTTGCCGAATTCTCCGCATCCCCAGGTCCACTGCTTTTTCCCGGGAGCAATATGATGATCTGCCACGTGCAGAAGTCCTGCCTGTTTTCCGTAATCATATTCCCCGATAAAATTATAATCCGAACGGTATGCCATATAGGAGGTGGGCACCGGAATATTTTTATACTGTGCGATATTCACATGATCGTATTTGTGCTTATAGTAGATTCCCTCCGCATAGGGGAAACTGATAACATCCCGCTTGCCGTGGTCATATACCGCCGTCACATCCTCCGGAAATACGGAGATGGTGTCATCATTTACCGCTACTGCAGGGTTCGCCCACCACAGGAAGGTCTGGGGCATTTTCGTGCGGTTATACAGCTTTGCCGACAATTCGATATATGCCTTATCCGGATACAAAGTCACGCCCAGCACGCCCTCTGTCCGGAACATGTTCTCAATCTCTCCCATCCAGACTGTCGCACTTCCGTCCTCATTTTCCGCATAGGTATATTCCACCGGATCAAAGGTACTGGGTCTGTGATGCTGCGGCCAGTTGAACTCAATACCTCCGGATATCCAGGGTCCCGCCAGTCCCACTAACGCCGGTTTGATGACATGATTGTAATAGATAAAATCGTAGCCATTTGTCTTGTCATAAGCTCTCTGGATCCTGCCTCCCAGCTCCGGCAACATCATTACTTTCAGATAATCGTTCTCCAGAAAAAGTGCTGTATACTCCTTATCCACTTTCTCATCGCTGATCTTCTCGATCACCGTGTGGGGATAGATCCTTCCCGAGCTTCCCTGATAGACACGTTTCTCCAAAAACATCGGATTCTTATCCGGCTTTCCTGCTTCGTATGTGGGAATGATCACTTTTTCTTCCCAGACCTGAACCTTATTCATGGTTTCCTCCTTTTATCTCCGGGCAGCTTTCACTGCGCCGCCCGATATAATTTTAACCTCGCACCAGTGTGCTTAACTCTTCTTCCGCTAATTCCTCCGCCGGTTCAAAATTCTCTCCCGACAGATATGTATAAATTGCCGCCTGCAGTGCCCTCGCCTCCGGATACTGCTGACTCTTATGCAATTCCATGGTGGATAGCAATACTTTTCCCTTCAGGCATCGAAACTCTATCAGTTGTGCCATGGGACGTAAAAAAGCATAGCTGTCCATCTCCGTAATGATCATCTTCATGGGATGCGGCAGAATCACCGCCCGCTTCGTTGCCATGATCCACCATTGCCAGTCCGTGTGAAAATCCGTGGGGAATTCCTTAAAAATCGGATGTTCCGTATCTATGAGCTGCCCCATACCGCCCTCCTGATCCACGAAAGTTCCCACCGACCAGAAATCTGTCGTAAACTGTGTTTTTATGGAATACGGCAGGCTCTCTTCGTCCGCGTCCGGAGACAGATAGACTCTTCCACCGTTTTGAAGCACCTCTTTTGTCCGCTCATCAAAAATTCTGGCTTCATATACATTTTCCGGGCAGACCGGGGTTGTCTTCTGATATACCCACACCGGATAGAAGCCGGTGCTGTTGCCGATACTCACCGCAAGGGTGAGTGCTGTATTCTTTGACGTCACATCCAGTGGAATATCCAGAATCCCTATCGTAGTATAGCTGCCCGGAGGACAGCTTTTGGTCTCTGTATCTGCTCCGGCTGCTACCACCGTTTTTTCGCATTTTGCCGTTGTTTCCTGTTTACTGTTTCCGCCCTTAGATGCACATTTTCTTTCTGTAAGTGTCCAGTGCAATACTCCTGTGATATTTTTCCTGCCGAAATTTGCCACTTCCACTTCCGCAATCAGCCGTTCTCCTGCCTCATAGGTATAACGTGGGAGTTTCACCAGAATCCTGCACTCTCTGAAAAACTCACGGAATCGTTCCGGTCTGGCAAAATCGTACGGCTTCGGTTCTAAATGAGAGTTCATCATGCCCACCAGTGCCGTCCCCTGTCCCGGGAAGTCCTGCAATCCCAGAAGTGAAATTCCGGAAAGCTCTCTCGTCCGCATGGCTGCTTCAATTTCCTCCCGGTATGCCAGTCTGGACAGTTCGCCGGTGGCTTCCACATATTTTTTCCATACGAGTAAAAGTCCCCGTTCCTCTACACGTTTTTTGATCAGTTTCAGATTCACCGGATCCGATATTCCATGAAAGCTTTTCAGCTCCTCAAAATCCGGCAGCACTTCGAACTGCCCCACTTCAAAACTGAATACCGGCTTAGGATATTCCTTTCGGATCTCTACCATCGCTGCATCATAAGCGTGATCTGCCGATGGATAATTTTCGTTAATGTATCCCCGCATACCGGAGAAAGTTCCCCGGATCACCACATTCCTGCAACTCTGCGATGTATAGAAATCGCTCTCTGAGTCACATCCTTCTTCCCCATAAAAGGCATTGGATCCGTTCGCATACAGCCTGGTAGGATCCAGCCTTTTCGCTGTTCTGACCAGTTCCCGCATCCGCTCTCTGCCTTTCCCCTGTGCCTGCAATTCGTTCCCCAGAGTAAGCATTACAAAAGAAGGATGATTGGCATAAGTTTTCAAAATCGCTGTAAGTTCTGCCCGGTAATACCGGTAACTTTCCTCCGTTCCAAAGGCATTCTTCGGATCCCAATGAGACAGTTCCGGCTGCAGCAGCATCCCCAGCTCATCCGCTGCCGCAAAAGCTGCTTCCGGCTCACAGTGGGAATGGAATCTTACACAGTTTATTCCATAACTGCGATATTTTAATAACATCTCTTTCCATTCCGGAATCGTCATGGGTGGATGTCCGGTCTCCGGATATTCTGCGCAGTTCGCCTCACCCCGCAGGAAAATTGTCCTGCCATTCAGCGCCAGCCTGCCACTGCCGTTATCGCCAAAGGAGCGGATGCCGAAACAGGTCCGGTATTCATCGGTGCTGTCCCCTCCGTCCTCTGCCGGCATGCCGCAATCCAGGGTTGCAACCATCTCATAGAGATTGCCCTCATCTTCGTCCCAAAGTTTCACGTTCTTCCGCAATGGCAGATCGCGGAACCAGATTTCCACTGTTTTCGGAGTCTCCTGTTTATCTGTTCCGGCTTCCGCTAATCTCTCCCCGGAACAGCTGATAATTTCCGTCAATGTCTGTGTGTGTTCTAACTCTCCTGCCGCCAGAGCCTCTGACTGCAATACGATTTTCGCATCTTTATATATTTTCTTTGCGCCCGGTGCCAGCTCCACACAGACATCTATCACATAGCTATCTGCTTTATTTTTCTCTTCCTTTTTTACCGCTCTCGGATATACTCGGAGACTGTCTATAAAATTCTGCGGTCGGGTATACATGCTGCATTCGCCAAGTATCCCATTCCAGTTCGTCTGTGTCTCATCTGTTGCCGCGGAAGAATAGCAGATAGCAGTTTTTGGCATTCCCGGGTAGCTGTTATCCGAAAGAAACGTAAATTCATGTTCTCCCGGTTGTCACTCCGGTCAGTTCAAAAATGTAAGGTGTACTCAGCGTTCCCTGCCGAAAGATGCAGCTTTCTGCTCCATCCACAAACAATCGCAGCGCACGCGCCCGTTCCACTCGTACGAACAGCCGCTCCATGCCATATTCCGGTATTTTTATTCTGCGGCTGATCCGTGCTTTTCCTTCATAGGTATGCCGCCTGGTAAATCTTGTAGCGATCGGTGCATCTTTATCTATCTCTTCCTCTGCATTCCCCAACGCCGCATCCGGATGCCACTGATTCGCTCCCACATCTCGATGTCCGATCCCGTTCTCATCCAATGTTCCCGGCAGATCCATCTGTCCCGTGGTTCCGTCCTCCAGTTCCACGTGCCAGCTTCCATCCAACAATATTTTCATATATGACTCCATCCCACAAGCGTTTTTCGGTACAGAAAAATTCCATAGTAAATCCACAGTAATTTTTCTGATATTTTTCTTCTTCATTACGGAATCATTATATAGCTTACTTTTAGTGTTTTAAATTCACTATCATGAACTATTTTTTATATTCATTACATTATCATGAACTTTTTTTGATATAATATGTGTGAAGGAGTGAATCAGAAATGACAGATAGAAGAACTTTTTTATACGAAGATTTTGAAATATCCTATGAAGATACAAAAAAAGGGTGGTCCATGCCCTATTCGCATCACCACACCAACTATGAAATCTATATTCTGCTCTCCGGAGAGCGTCTGGTTACCATCGGCGATATCACCTACCGGGTAGAAACCGGCATGGCAAGCCTGTTTGAGAGCAATATCTCTCACCGAAGTGTCGGTGACACGGATTATACCGGGATCTGCATTCATTTTTCAAAAGCCTACCTGGAAAAATACTTTTTACCCGTCGTAGTATCTTCCTATCTGACTTGTTTCAAGTCACCGATCATTTTCATACCTGAGGATTACAGACAAAAGCTCCTCGACTGGAACGCAGCTTCCTGCTGCAAATCTCCCACTGCCTACCTGTTATTGGCACAGATTCTTACAGATCTTAACGATTTTCGGCATCAGCATCCGTTAGATAATGAGATTCCCGTCAGTGAAAATAAAGCCTCCGGTTTTCAGCGGATCATTAATTATATTACCACCAACTACACCACGATTCAGACCGTCCGGGATATCGCCGAATCCTGTGGAGTCTCCGAGAGTTATGTCCACCGGGCTGTCCGGCAGACGGAATCTCTCACCGTAAAAGAATATATTAATAAGCTTCGCCTCCGTCACGCCATACACCAGATGGAACAGGGCGGCAATTCCCTCTCTGTCATCAGCAAGACCTGCGGTTTCCAGAGCGTGTCCTATTTTTACCGGGTTTTCAAAAAATACTACGATATGACACCCACACAATATTTTTCCAAAAAAGAACCCCATTACTGATATTTCTATCAGTAATGAGGTTCTCGTCATATTCTCATATACCCCAATTTATTACCTGCGTAATACCCTCTCAGATCGTCTTTCCGACTTTCCTTACTTATCGGCAATAGCAGCCTGTGCAGCAGCCAGTCTTGCGATAGGTACACGGAAAGGTGAGCAGGATACATAATCCAGGCCGATCTTGTGGCAGAACTCTACGGAACTGGGATCTCCGCCGTGCTCACCACAGATACCAACGTGCAGCTTAGGATTTACAGGCTTACCAAGCTTGATAGCCATCTCCATCAGCTTGCCAACACCGGCCTGATCCAGCTTAGCGAACGGATCATTCTCGAAGATCTTGGTGTCATAGTAAGCGTTCAGGAACTTACCTGCATCATCACGGGAGAAGCCGAAGGTCATCTGGGTCAGGTCGTTGGTACCGAAGCAGAAGAAATCAGCTTCCTTAGCGATCTCATCGGCAGTCAGAGCTGCTCTGGGGATCTCGATCATGGTACCTACTTCGTACTTCATATCTACACCAGCAGCTGCGATCTCAGCATCAGCGGTCTCTACAACTACCTTCTTAACGAACTTAAGCTCTTTCACTTCACATACCAGAGGAATCATGATCTCGGGCTCTACATTCCAGTCGGCATGTGCCTTCTTAACCTCGATTGCCGCACGGATAACAGCCTTGGTCTGCATCTTGGCAATTTCAGGATAAGTAACAGCCAGACGGCATCCTCTGTGACCCATCATAGGGTTGAACTCATGCAGGGAAGCGATGATGGTCTTGATGGTCTCTACGCTCTTGCCCTGTGCCTTAGCCAGCTTTTCAATGTCAGCTTCCTCGGTAGGAACGAACTCATGCAGAGGCGGATCCAGGAAACGGATGGTAACAGGGTTACCCTCCAGAGCCTCATACAGCTGCTTGAAGTCGTTCTGCTGATAAGGCAGGATCTTCTCCAGTGCTGCTTCTCTCTCCTCTACAGTATCGGAACAGATCATCTCACGGAATGCTGCGATTCTGTCCTCTTCGAAGAACATATGCTCAGTACGGCACAGACCGATTCCTTCAGCGCCCAGCTCACGAGCCTTCTTAGCATCTGCGGGAGTATCTGCATTGGTACGAACTTTTAACTTACGATATTTGTCAGCCCAAGCCATTACACGGCCGAACTCACCGGCGATGGTAGCATCAACAGTCTTGATCTCGCCATCATAGATGTTACCGGTAGTACCATCGATGGACAGCCAGTCACCTTCATGGAAGGTCTTGCCAGCCAGAGTGAACTGCTTGTTCTCCTCATCCATAGCGATGTCGCCACAACCGGATACACAGCAGGTACCCATACCACGAGCAACTACTGCTGCGTGAGAGGTCATACCACCACGAACGGTCAGGATACCCTGGGAAGCCTTCATACCGGTGATATCTTCAGGAGAGGTCTCCAGACGAACCAGAACAACTCTCTCTCCTCTTGCATGCCATTCTTCTGCATCTTCTGCGGTGAATACGATCTTACCACATGCAGCTCCGGGAGAAGCACCAAGGCCCTTGCCGATAGGAGTTGCCGCCTTCAGAGCAGCGGTGTCGAACTGAGGATGTAACAGAGTATCCAGGTTACGAGGATCGATCATTGCAACTGCCTCTTCCTCGGTTCTCATGCCCTCATCTACCAGATCACAAGCGATCTTCAGAGCTGCCTGAGCGGTTCTCTTACCGTTTCTGGTCTGTAACATGTACAGCTTACCATGCTCAACGGTGAACTCCATATCCTGCATATCTCTGTAGTGATCTTCCAGAGTCTTACATACTTCCTGGAACTGAGCAAATGCCTCAGGGAATTTGTCAGCCATCTCAGCGATCTTCATAGGTGTACGAACACCTGCTACTACGTCCTCGCCCTGTGCGTTGGTCAGGAACTCACCGAACAGTCCCTTAGCGCCGGTAGCCGGATCTCTGGTAAATGCAACACCGGTACCACAGTCATCACCCATGTTACCGAATGCCATAGACTGAACGTTAACAGCAGTACCCCAGGAATAAGGGATATCGTTGTCACGACGATAAACGTTTGCACGAGGGTTGTCCCAGGAACGGAATACAGCCTTGATAGCGCCCATCAGCTGTTCCTTGGGATCATCAGGGAAGTCTACACCGATCTTAGCCTTGTACTCAGCCTTGAACTGACCAGCCAGTTCCTTCAGATCGTCAGCGGTAAGCTCAACGTCCTGCTTAACACCCTTCTTCTCTTTCATTGCATCGATCAGCTGCTCGAAGTACTTCTTACCTACTTCCATAACAACGTCGGAATACATCTGGATAAATCTTCTATAGCAGTCCCAAGCCCAACGGGGGTTGCCGGACTTCTCAGCGATTACGTTAACAACGGTCTCATTCAGACCAAGGTTCAGAATGGTATCCATCATACCGGGCATGGATGCTCTCGCGCCGGAACGAACGGATACTAACAGAGGATTCTCGTGGTCGCCGAACTTTTTGCCGGTGATCTCTTCCATCTTAGTAATGTACTCGTTGATCTGACCCTGGATCTCTTCATTGATCTCGCGTCCATCTTCATAATACTGTGTACATGCCTCTGTTGTAATGGTGAAGCCCTGAGGAACCGGCAGACCAATGTTGGTCATCTCAGCCAGATTCGCGCCCTTACCACCAAGCAGTTCGCGCATGTTTGCATTACCTTCGGTAAACAAATATACCCATTTCTTCATACTTCTTTGTCTCCCTTTTTATAATATTTTTGACAAAACTTTGTAACCCAAACCATTACCGGAGCATTTCGGCCTCGGTTTTTAGTACTTTGATATTGTAACAATCTACCAATATAATATCAAGCCGAAATTGATAATTTTTTGACAGACTACCGATTTTCGTGCATAATGTCGAAAATAGCTATTGTGTTTTTGTTTGTTTTGTCTAGTACTTTGGTATTATGTAACCGCTTACATTTGTTCAACTTTCTTTACATGCTTTTTACAGAAGCTTTTTGCATAAAAAACTCCCACCGGATTTTTCCGATGGGAGTCTTTGCACTTTTATTCCATATACAATTCTAATCCATCATGCCGTCCTTGATCACATTGTGGTCACGCAGCAGTTTTTCCACTACAGTGCCCTTCACTACGCGAAGCAGCGGCTTCTTCAGTGCATTTAAAGGTCCGGGCAGTTCAATCTCCAGAGGAGACATGCCATCCATCAGCTTCACGCTGCTGTCCAATAACTCTCTGACATCATATACACTTCCCCATACCTCAGGCACACCTCTGTCTACACCTAACAGTCCGTAGACAGCCTCCATAGCGGTTCTCACGGAATACTCTGTGGTGAACACGGTGTCTCTCGGGGTCTCTGCAAACTGGCCTAAGAAAGCAAAGTTCACACAGCCGTCGGGAATGACATCGGGACGGTCACCCTTGGTTCTGGGCATGAAGAATGCGGTAATATAAGGCATCATGGTAGGTACGCAGACTGCGCTGTGCTCTGCCAGATCCTCGATATCTTCTACGGGCACACCTAAGTGATACAGCCACTCTTCGGTGATCTCTTTACCGGTACAATCCTTCATGGGCTTCTTAATATAATCGCCGGGTACGTCGGTAAACAGACCGTATACCCATACACATACCTGATTTTTGTCCTGTTCCTTGAACTGTCCCTGACGGTTGATTGTCCAGCTCATGAGCCACTTGGAATCCTGGCAGCTTACGATACCGCCGGTTACGACCTTACCGCTTCTGGGGTCACGCTTGCAGATATTGGTGATATAAGGAATGATCTTGTCATCCAGTGTGGTCACGGTAGCGGATTCCCAGTTAGTCTTGGAGACATCAGAACAGAACTTCTCGGGATGTCCGAAGGAAGGATCCTGTTTTGCGATATTTTTCCACAGGCTCCATACGCCGCTGGTACGAACCTCTGCGTCACCGTTGGGTGCATGGTTCTGGTCGCCGTAGATGGTACCCTCGGTACAGCTTCCGTTGGTAACGAATACCAGGTCGTTCTCGGTGAGGACAATGCCCTTCTCTACGCCTTTTACCTTGCACTCAATAGCCTTTGCCACCTTTTTACCGTCATTGATATCAAAAATAACATTTGTCACTTCGGTGTTGAACTGGAAGTCCACACCTGCTGCCTCCAGATACTTCTTCATAGGAAGGATCAGAGACTCGTACTGGTTGTACTTGGTGAACTTCAGGGCACTGAAGTCAGGCAGTCCGGAAATATGATGGATAAATCTCTGGAAGTAAAGCTTCATTTCCAGTGCGCTGTGCCAGTTTTCGAAAGCGAACATGGTTCTCCAGTATAACCAGAAGGTGGAGTTAAATACTTCATCATCGAAAACATCTTCAATGGTCTTGTCATACAGGTCCTCGTCCTTGGTCATGAACAGCTTCATGATCTCCATGCAGCCCTTCTGGCTTAAGTTGAACTTGCCATCGGTATGGGCATCCTGTCCACAATCCTTCGTTGCACGGCACAAAGAGTAGTTGGGATCTTCCTTATTCAGCCAGTAATACTCATCCAGCACGCTGGCTCCGGGTACTTCCAGAGAGGGAATGCTGCGGAATAGATCCCACAGACATTCGAAATGGTTCTCCATCTCACGTCCGCCACGCATGACGTAGCCTCTGGTAGGATCATAGATACCATCACAGGCACCGCCTGCGATATCCATTGCCTCTAAGATATGGATGTGGGAACCGGGCATCTGTCCGTCACGTACCAGGAAGCATGCTGCTGCTAAAGATGCCAGTCCGCTACCTACGATGTAAGCGTTCTTCTCGTCCACTCCAGCAGGCTTCTTCGGTCTTGCGAAGGCCTCGTAGTTACCATTGGAATAATAGATGCCTTTGCTGTTCTTGTCGTATCTTCCAAGCTCGGTGTTGCGGTAGTCTTTCTTGGCTGCCTTGACGGCTGCCTTTCTCTCCTCCTTTTTCACCTCTGCCTTATGTCCTTTGGTTACTGCTGCCACTGCGCCTGCACCTACGGCCAGTGCTGCCAGGCCCAGTCCAATATTATTCTTTTTTGCCATAATGATTACCACCTTTCTTTGATGACTCTCAAATGTTTTTCTGTTTACAAGTAGTATCCTACTTCTTTTTTATAAGAAAACCAATTTACAAAAGAGGGTAAATGATAAAGTTTTTATCATCCTGCCCTTTTTGTAAAGTACTTATACTATTTCAGACTTTCTTTTCTGTCTGCTCAAAATTTTCGATGGAGCGACTGATGTTTCCGTAAAGAGTGATTGCCAGTTCTTCAACGATCTTATGATAATCGTCCTTCATTCCCCGGTCGATCCAGTCTAACATCACACCCACAAAACCGTATTTGTAAAATCCGGCAATGAATTCCTTGTGTTCCTCCGCTACCTGCATGCCGGCACATTTTTCCTCCACCACGTCCGCAATGAGCTGATAGGTCAGCTTGTTTAAGTAGCTTTCGATCTTCTGGCGATCCACGCAGCGGTAGATATTCATAATGAAAGGTTTGTTCTCCAGCACTGCCTCGAAAATCTGGCAGAAGCCTTCTTGCCAGTTCTCGTAGGTCTTCTTCCCCTGCAGTGCCTTCGTGCCGTCCTCCACACAGACCCACTCTACCAGATCATAGATGTCCTTGAAATGATAGTAAAAAGCCATGCGGCTGATGCCGCAGTCCTCTGCAAGTTCGTTAATGGTGATCTTATCCAGAGACTTCATGAGAAGTTCTTTTTTCAAAGCTGCTTCCAACGCCAGTTTCGTTGTATTGGTCATAACCTGTCCTCCACTGTTTTATGTATTATTTTCTGTTCTTCCTCGATATAGCTTATGTAATTCTATTATAAGCTCACGCATTCGTACCATCGTACTCTACATCTTACTTCACAGGATATTCATTCGCTAAGGTTGTCGTTCGTCAATCATGTAAACATGTTGACTTCCTTATACTCATTATATTGTACGACAATAGACTCAAAATGGGCAAATTAACTTTTTATAAAAAAACTCTTGCTTTTTGTAAAATTCCATGGTATTATCTTACTTGCGTTTCGGGGTGTGGCTCAGCTTGGTTAGAGCGCCGTCTTAGGGAGGCGGAGGTCGCGAGTTCGAAT
>ENA-ORCP01001625-ORCP01001625.1-human-gut-metagenome-genome-assembly--contig:-NODE-1625-length-19101-cov-5.025021_pt1 | contig 19101 bp, 10 predicted proteins | sample MGYA00242990_ERZ507991 | MGnify/ENA primary metagenome ERZ507991 (study PRJEB26167, sample SAMN06115496) | human gut metagenome | host: Homo sapiens | place: China:Henan | collected 2015-05-07... | reverse complement strand
TGCAGAACACTTCCGCACTTCCGGCAACCGTGTCTACGCCGACTACAACGAGATATCCCAGCACGTGATCGACGCCCTCATAGCCACGGAGGACTCCCGTTTCCTCGACCATTCGGGCATCGACATGCGCGCCTTCATGCGCGTGTTCGTAAAGACACTGGTGATGCAGCAGAAAAATGCCGGCGGCGGCTCAACCATAACCCAGCAGCTGGCCAAACAGCTCTACTCACCCACAACCCACAACCTGCTCGACCGCGCCCTGCAGAAGCCTATCGAGTGGATGATTGCCGTAAAACTCGAGCGCTACTACTCTAAGGACGAGATCATAAAGATGTATCTCAATCAGTTCGATTTCCTTTACAATGCCGTGGGTATCCGTTCGGCCGCTCAGGTCTATTTCGGTAAAGAGCCTAAAGATCTCAATGTGGAGGAAGCGGCGCTTTTAGTCGGGATGGTGAAGAATCCATCTATTTATAACCCTATCCGTCGTCCCGAACGCGCCAAGGAGCGACGCAACGTGGTGTTTGAGCAGATGCATAAGGCCGGAATGCTCTCGCAGACCGAGCTTGACTCATTGAAGCAGCTTCCGGTTGATGTCGATTTCCATCGCGTTGACCACAAAGACGGTATTGCGCCCTATGTCCGCGAGCAGATTCGCTACATGATGCGCGCCAAGAAACCTGAACGTGAGAACTATCGCGGCTGGGAAATGGCAAAATATTTTTCTGACTCCATTGAGTGGATTCGTAATCCCCTCTTCGGTTGGATTGAAAAGAATGTAAAGCCCGACGGCTCAAAATATGATATTTACAATGATGGCCTGAAGATTTATACTTCCATCGACTCGCGAATGCAAAAGTATGCCGAAGAGGCCGTCAGCGAGCATCTTGGCCGTACACTCCAACCCGCTTTCAACCGCGAGAAACGCGGAACATGGAATGCCCCTTATTCCACCAATCGCACTGAAATCTCTGAAGTCAGAGTGAAACATCTCATCAACCAGGCCATGAAGCAGACCGACCGCTGGCGCAAGCTCAAAGCCGCCGGTATGGATGATGCCGACATCCGCAAAACCTTCAATGAGCCTGTGCCTATGAAAGTGTTCTCCTACTCCGGCGCCATTGACACCGTGATGACTCCGCTCGATTCCATCCTATATCACAAGAAATTCCTGCGCACCGGCTTCATGGCCATGGATCCCGTTAACGGACATATTCTTGCCTATGTAGGAGGCCCCGATTTCAAGTTCTTCCAGTACGACATGGTGTCACTCGGACGCCGCCAGGTTGGTTCGGCCATCAAACCGTTCCTTTACACAGTGGCCATGGAAGAGGGCTATACGCCTTGCGACCGCATTCTGAATGCTCCCCCTCAGCTTTATAACAACGGCAAGCTCTGGGTGATACGCTCCGGACGTTCGCGTGCAGGAGGTATGGTGGACCTGAAATGGGCCTTGACCACATCCAACAACTGGGTTTCAGCCCGATTGATTGATCAGCTTTCGCCCGGTGCTTTGGTTCGCACTCTGCGCAACTTCGGAGTCAGCTCGCCTCTCGATCCCAATTATACTCTCGCACTCGGCTCTGCCGATATTTCTGTCAGGGAAATGGTGGGCGCATATTCGGCGTTTGCCAATAAGGGAATGCGAGTCGACCCCATTCTGGTGACTGCAATTGCCGACAATAACGGAAATATTATCTCTGATTTTGTGCCTAAACACACTGAGGTAATCTCTGAAAAAGCTTATTACCGCATACTCTCCATGCTCCAGAGTGTTATTGACCACGGTACAGGTCGCCGCCTGCGTGGCGCGCCATGGAACATTTCGGCTGAAATGGGGGGCAAGACTGGTACAACCAACTTCAACGCCGACGGCTGGTTCATGGGCTTTACTCCCGAAATCGTGGCCGGTGCTTGGGTTGGAGGCGAAGAACGGTTCATCCATTTTCTCAACGGCAGCCTCGGTCAGGGCGCTTCCATGGCTCTCCCCATCTGGGGTAACTTCATGCGTAAGGTCTATGCCGACAAATCGCTTCCCTATTCCCAGTCAACCCGATTCATGATTCCTGAAGGTCTCGACCTTTGCAACAATGATTTCGTACCCAGTCTCGGAGTTGGAGGAGATGACGACGGCACTGATGCCGGCGTGCCCGATGATGCCGCTAACGAGGCCGATACTGAGGCCGATGCCGAATTCTTTGACTGACACTTTTAGATAATAATTTACAATATACTATACCATAAAGCGATGAGATTCAACGTTTCCAGCAAAACACTCTATTCCTTTGCATCGGCAGTGAGCAAAATCATAAGCTCACGCAATGCAATGCAGATTCTTAATAATTTCCTTTTTGAGCTTGACGGCGATACGCTTTCTGTCACAGCTTCCGATATGGAGAATTCGCTCGTTGGGCGCCTTCAGGTCACTGATGCCGAAGGCTCCGGAAGCTTCTGCCTTGATGCACGCCGTATTGTAGAGCTGCTCAAGGAAATGCCTGATCAGGGCATAACCTTCGATATAAACGACCAGAATCTCGAACTTGAAATAATCTACACCAACGGGCATTACAACACAGTAGCGCTCTCAGGTCTTGAATATCCTGAACACAGAAAGCCTGCCGAGTCCGATTCAATAACATTCTCGTGCCCTTCCGAGCGGATTATAAAAGGCGTTGAAAACACTATTTTCGCTGTCAGCACCGATGAAATTCGCCCGCAAATGATGGGTATCCTGTGGGATGTAAAGCCCGACAGAGTTGTGTTTGTTGCAACAGATACCCGAAAGCTTGTAAAATATGTCGACGGGACTGTTACTCCCGAATGTGAGTGTTCATTCATTCTTCCCGTAAAGGGTGCTCAGGTTATAAAGAATGTGTTTGCCAAAGATGATAATGTGAAGATTACCATCACTCCCGTTTCGGCAGTGTTTGAATCCGACACCTACACATTCGATTGCCGTCTTATCAAAGGCACGTTCCCTGACTATAACCGAGTTATCCCCACCTCGAACCCCTACACATTCACTGCTGACCGCCTGTCGTTCCTTAACGCAGTGCGCCGTGTGGCTGTGTTCGGCGATGACGGTGGCGGCCTCCTTAAATTCAGCTTTGAGCCTTCCGATGTAATCATAAGGGCTTCCGACACCAGTCTTGGAACTTCCGGTGAGGAAAAAGTGCCTTGTTCCTATGAAGGTGCCGCGCTTTACATGGGTTTCAGCAGTCCCTATCTCGTGGAGATTCTTTCCACATTCAGCTCTGCCGATATTGTTATGAGACTTGCCGACCCCTCGCGTCCCGCACTCTTTCTTCCCGGCGAAACCGAACCCGATACCGAGCTTCAGATGATACTGATGCCCATGAACATTGGCGAATAACCTCCTACATACTTTACCCAGAATGCAACTCAAACTCCAGCGGCCAATAGTATTTTTTGACCTTGAGACAACCGGAACCAACGTAACCCACGACCGCATTGTGGAAATATCCATTATCAAAGTCCTTCCCGGAGGGGAAGAAGTGGAACGCACGCGTCGCGTAAATCCCGAAATTCCTATTCCACCCGAAGCGACTGCGGTACATCATATAACTGATGCCGATGTGGCCGAAGAACCTACATTCAGACAAATTGCAAAGAGTCTCGCTGAAATGTTTGCCGACAGCGACATTGCCGGTTTCAATTCCAATCGTTTTGATATTCCGCTCCTTATGGAGGAGTTCAATCGTGCAGGCGTGCCTTTTGATCTTTCGCGCACACGTTTTGTTGATGTACAGACCATTTACCACAAACTTGAACCCCGCAATCTCACTGCCGCCTACCGGTTCTATTGTGGAAAGAATCTTGAAGATGCGCATTCGGCGAGCGCCGACACTCGCGCTACTCTTGAAGTGCTAAAGGCGCAGCTCGACCGCTATCCCGCTGATCTCGTGAACGATGTAAAGGCGCTTTCGGAATTTTCCTGCCACTCAAAGAATGTGGATTTTGCCGGACGTTTGATTTATAACGATGCACGTCAGGAAGTGGTGAACTTTGGGAAATACAAAGGGCAGATTGCTGAAGATGTGCTTCGCCGTGACCCCGGCTACTACAGTTGGATTCAGCAGGGTGATTTTCAGCAGGATACAAAAAATGCGTTTGCCCGGGTTTACTTGCGTGTAAAAGGCGAGCGTAGGAGATGATGTCATGTTGAAAAATAAACATATTGTTCTCGGAATCACAGGGGGAATTGCCGCCTATAAGTCGGCTATGCTCGTGCGCCTTCTTGTTAAGCGCGGCGCCGAAGTCCAGGTTGTCATGACCCCCTCGGCTAAAGAATTCATAACTCCGGTAACTTTTTCAGCGCTCACCGGCAAACCTGTTGTCAGCGAATTTTTCACTGCCAACACCGGCGAATGGCATTCGCATGTAGATCTTGGGCTTTGGGCCGACGCTATGGTCATTGCGCCCGCAACCGCCTGCACAATAGGCAAAATGGCTAATGGCGTGGCCGATAACATGCTGGTAACTACCTATCTTTCGGCTAAAGCGCCCGTGTTTGTGGCGCCGGCAATGGATCTTGACATGATGGCTCATCCGTCAACCGTCCGCAACCTTGACCTCTTGCGTAGCTATGGCAATCACATCATTGAGCCGGCTTCGGGAGAGCTCGCGAGTCATCTTGTAGGGAAGGGGCGCATGGAAGAGCCTGAAAACATAGTGAAGATTCTTGATGACTTTTTTGAGTCGCAGGAATGTAAACCTTTGGCCGGAAAAAAGGTGATGATAACTGCCGGCCCCACTTATGAGCGTATTGACCCGGTTCGCTTTATTGGCAATTTTTCAACCGGGAAAATGGGCTATGCTCTTGCCGATGCTGCCGCTGCAGCCGGTGCTGATGTCACTGTGGTCAGCGGCCCCGTAAATGTTAAGCCACTTAATGCCCATGTGAAAGTAATCAGCGTTGAATCGGCTAAGGAGATGGCTGCCGAGTGCGAAGCTCTTTTCCCCTCGGTTGATGTTGCCGTGATGTGCGCGGCTGTGGCCGATTATGCGCCCGCCGAATATCACAGCAGCAAAATCAAGCGCGAGAACATGGAAACTGCCACCATAGAACTGCGGCGTAACCCCGACATAGCCGCTTCGCTCGGAAAAATCAAAAAAACGGGGCAGCTCCTCGTTGGTTTCGCTCTTGAAACTGATCACGAGGCTGAGAACGCCCGGCGTAAAATGCTCGCAAAGAATCTCGATATGATTGTGCTGAACTCTCTCGCCACTCCCGGAGCTGGATTTGCCACCGACACCAATCAGGTCACGGTGTTCAGCCGCGGAGGCGAGTCAGTTGCGCTCCCTCTCATGAGCAAAGCCGATACCGCAAAAGAAATAATCAAGCTTATAACTAAATGAAACATCTCCTCAATCTCCTCGCTCTGTTGATGCTGTGTGCTCTCAGCCCGGCTATTGCCAAGGCTCAGGAACTGAACTGCACCGTTGAAGTCAACTCCCAACAGGTTTCGGGATATGAACAGGTGTTCACTTCTCTTAAGGAAGCCATCAACGAGTACATGAACTCCACCAAGTTCACTGCTGCTCAGTTCTCGCCTAATGAAAAGATTGAATGCCGCATTTTCCTTACAGCAAAGGAATACACGGACGACAAGGTGAAGGGCGACCTTCAGGTTCAGTCGACCCGTCCGGTTTATAACAGTTCCTACACCACCACTCTGTTGAATTTCAAGGACAATAAGGTGGAATTCGAATACCGTCCCGGCGAACCGCTGGTGTTTTCCGAGACGACAATGGAAAGTAATCTTACAGCTTTGCTCAATTACTATGCCTATCTGATTCTCGCACTTGACTTTGACTCATTCTCGGAGCTTGGCGGCCAACCATACTATGACCGGTTGCAGACAATTGTGCAGCTCGCCCAGTCGTCAGGCGAGGTTGGCTGGAAGACTTATGATGACAATCGTAACAGGGCTGCCGTCTTGGCCTCTCTGACCGACCCCAATACACAGAGCATCCGGAATCTGATTTACCAGTATCATCGGCGAGGACTTGATGAAATGTCGGTGGCTCCCGATAAGGGTCGCGCCAACATTACCGAAGCCTTGCGTTTATTGCCGCAGATTCGTGAAAAAGCGCCAATGTCGGTTATCCTGAATATCTGGCATGACGCAAAACTTGATGAGCTTGTGAACGTTTATTCTAAAGGGTCGCAGTCAGAACGCGATGAGGTCTACCAACTTCTTCTTGACCTATATCCCACTGACCAGTCGCGCCTAAACAACATTAAGAATCCTCCAGAAACACGCTAAATCCCGATGTTAAAATCGCTTCATATATCGAATTACGCTCTGATTGATTCCATTGACATTGATTTTCATGAAGGCCTGAATATCATAACCGGTGAAACGGGCGGCGGAAAATCAATAATGCTCGGAGCGCTTTCGCTTCTGCTGGGTGGCCGTGCTGACTCACGTACCGTCCAAAACACTGGCCGAAAGTCAGTGATTGAGGCTGTGTTCTCCGTTGCTGACAATAAGTCGCTGTCGCGATACTGCACCGAGGCTGATTTTGACTGGGATAACGAACGCATGATTCTGCGTCGCGAAATTGCCCCCAATGGCCGCACGCGAGCTTTTATCAATGACACTCCTGTCACGCTTGAGCGTTTGAGGGAAGTGGGCCTGCATTTGGTCGATATCCATTCGCAGCATCAGAATCAGCTTCTGTCCGATTCTTCCTTTCAGCTTAGCGTGATTGATTCCTTGGCCGGCAACGAAGAGAAGCTTGCCGAGTTTTCCAATCTGTTTGCCGCTTACCGCCAGGCCATCCACAAGCTAAAGGCAACGAAAGCGGCTATTGCCCGCGATGTTGAGAATGCCGATTTCATGCAGTATCAGCTAAAACGCATTGAGGAGCTTGATTTGCAACCGGATGAACTGAGTAGTCTTGAATCGGAACGCGAGCAGTTAAGCGAGGCGGCCGACATACGTCAGCTTTACGATAGCGCCCTGGAGGCGTTGTCCTACGGCGAACCCAGCGTCATGTCGCTGATTGCTGCGGCTGAAAGCGCGGTAGCTGATATTGCCGAAACTTTACCCGCCGATGCCGCTGTAACTGAACGTATGGAAAACGTAGTTACGGAAATTTCCGACATCTGCGAGACCTTGCGCCTCTGCTCAGGCAATTATCCTGTTGATGCAGCGCGAGACCTTGAAGCGATTGATGAACGGATAACCCGAATTAGCTCGGTAATGCAACGCCATAATGTAGAGAACTCCAATCAGCTCCTTGATCTCGCTTCAAAAATGCGTCAGCGCCTGAAGCGACTCGGTGATGCCGACACCTTATTGACTGACCTTGAGAAGCAGGCACGCAGTGCCCGACGGGCTGCAATGGATGCCGCTCAGAACATTTCCGATATGCGCCGCAGAGCCGCCGCCGATTTTGCCGCTATTCTCCATGACACTGCAATGCCCCTCGGAATGAAAAATCTTGTTTGCGACATAGCGGTAGAACCTGCCGACCTCTCCGCTACAGGCGTTGACAAAGTGGATTTCCGCTTCGCCTTCAACAAGAACCAGACACCGGCTCCCGTTGGCGCAACTGCCTCGGGTGGTGAGATATCCCGACTCATGCTCTCTGTGAAGTCCATCATAGCCCACAAGATGGACCTCCCTTCGATTATTTTTGATGAGGTCGACACCGGAGTGTCCGGCGATGTCGCTGACCGAATGGGCCGGATGATGAAAGCCATAGGTTCGCGCATACAGGTGATTGCTATCACCCACCTGCCACAGGTGGCCGCTAAAGGCAACTCTCATTTCAAAGTATTCAAGCACGACACCGAAACCTCTACCGTGACGCATATTGAGGAACTCTCCCCTGAACGACGCATCGATGAGATTGCTCTGATGCTTAGCGGCGACTCTTCAAACCAGGCAGCGAGAGCAGCTGCCACAGCCCTCTTAACAACCAAAAACTCATAACCGAAATGCAACCATCCGACTACATTTTTGGCATACGCGCCGTTATTGAGGCCGTCAATGCCGGCAAAGATATTGACCGCGTTTACATTCGCAAGGGACTTGACGGACCGCTTGCCAAAGAGCTTATTGAGCTTCTGCGCGAGAATGGGATTCTGACGCGTCATGTGCCTGCCGAGCGACTTGACAAGATTACCCGCAAGAACCATCAGGGTGTCATTGCCATTCTCTCGGCTGTTACATATCATCAGCTCGGAAACCTTGTGCCGCAACTTTATGAGGAGGGTGTTTTGCCGTTCGTGGTGGTACTCGACGGCATAACCGACGTAAGGAATTTTGGCGCTATAGCCCGCACATGCGAATGTGCCGGAGCCGATGCCATTGTGATTCCAGACCATGGCAGCGTCAGCGTAGGCGCGGATGCAGTCAAGACTTCAGCCGGTGCATTGCTCCACATCCCGGTATGCCGTGAGCATTCCATGGTCAATGCCGTGAGGTATCTGAAAAAATCAGGCTTCAAGATTGTAGCCGTGTCGGAGAAAGCCGATATAAACTACACTCGGGTTTCCTACACCGAGCCAACCGCTCTTGTCCTCGGTGCCGAGGATGTAGGTATCAGCCCCGATATTATCCGGGAAAGCGACACTTTTGTCTCCATCCCAATGTTCGGCTCAATCAGCTCGCTCAACGTTTCTGTGGCTGCCGGAATCCTTATTTATGAGGTTGTGCGCCAGCGCATGGAGGCCAACATGGAAGTGATCTGATTCCTGCCGGCTCTCACTGCCGGAACCAGCAGTAAGGCTGTGGCGTTATAGGGATATGCCGCAGCCTGTAACAAAAAATGCCGTATTGAGCAAAACGCGTCGCAATCTGTTGACAGTGCTTCACCTGATGGTGATAGCGTTGTCGGCCGTGCTCATATATGCCGTTACCTACGATACGCTCAACAGCGTTTCGTTGATTACTGACAGGTCATATCTGAGCCTGCAGTTCTGGGTGTGCACTTTTTTTATTGCCGAACTGATAGTGGAATGGCTCATTACGCCGCGCAAGTTACGCCGGCTCCCCGGAACCCTTTTGCTCATAATTCTCTGTGTCCCTTACATCACGCTTATCCATCATTCTGACTGGCATGTATCGCTTCAGCTCTATTATATCCTTCGCGTGATGCCCATAGTGAGAGCGGCCACGGTGCTCGTGGTCATGTGGGGACTGATGGAGAAAAACTGGGTGACCGGCATGTTCGGTTCCTATCTCATTATCCTTGTTATAACGGTTTACGTTCTGTCGCTGCTCTTTTATGTTGAGGAACATGCAGTCAACAGTCAGGTCTACAATTATTGGCAATCGCTCTGGTACTCTGTCATGCAGATGAACACATGCGGTTCCAACATCAGCCCGGTTACACCTACCGGAAAAGTTATAGGCGTTATCCTTTCCATTGAGGGGCTTATTCTCTTTCCGGTGTTCACCGTGTTCTTCACCAAGGCTTTTGCCCGCAGCCGTTCCTAACGCCCGGTTTTTTCGTTCAGCCCGCGCACCGTGTTGTTGAAGTGTTCGGACTGCTTCAGCTGCTCAAGGTTAAGGTGCATGCGGTAGCGCCAGTAGTGGTGTGGAATGGCTGGAATGTTTATTTGCTCCTCCCGCGGGTCAATTCTACGCAGAGCGCCGTCGCATGCGAGCCAGTCCTGCAACGGCAAGATGCAAAGCATTGAGGGCGCGTCAAGATTCTGTTCAATGATTTCCCGACAAATCCAGGGCTCGGCAAATCGCGGAGCCTGCCCCTCGTGGCGGAGCATCTCATTGTAGAATTTCTGAGCTTTTTCAGGGTTTTCTTCCCACCATTGGCGTATTCCTGACATGTCATGCGTGGAGGTTGAACACACCGACAGGTAGGGATATTTCTTTGGATTCCCGAAATCCACCCACGCTTCTTTGGGCATGCGCTGAATTTCAAGCGAGAGAATCTTGAGCATATCTATAACCGAGGGCACGCACTCGGGAATCATCCCAAGGTCTTCGGCGCAGCAGAGCATTCCGGTTGAGTCAATCAGCGGAGGCAGTTTTTCAAGCGCTTTCTCTTTCCAGAATTCGTTGTGGCGATGGTAAAAGAAATCCTCATAAAGCCTTCTGAAGCAATTCTGCTCATATTCGCTTAGAGCCATGAATATATCGGTCTTGTCGCCGCAGATTCGGGGATGATATTTACCTTTTTGGTAAGGATCTTCAATAAAAAGCACCTCATCAAGCAGGTCCATAAGTCCGTTTTTCAGGCGAACGTTGTGTTCCGTATTCTCTTCCCGGCTGAAATGGAAGGCTATGTCCTGCTGCGTTGAGAATTCGTTTTTAAGCTCGTATAAACCGTCGCAGGTGGAACTCAGATAGCGGTCGCGCGCTTCATCTGCAAGGTCGCCCAATGCCTTTTTTAGCGTATGTTCGGTTATGTACGGGCGTGTATGCAATCCGGCGTCGAATGTGAAGTCAAATGCGCTCGCCATTTCCTCGGGAGATAGAGGAAGGGCAGGGCAGAACACACCGAGGATGCCGTGATAGGTGTCGGCCGGAATCTGCCATATTCTGAAAAATCCGAGCACATGGTCTATTCTGTATGCGTCAAAATATTCCGACATCTTGCCGAGCCGGGCTCTCCACCATGAATAATTGTCGCGCGCCATAACGTCCCATCTATAGGTCGGGAAGCCCCAGTTCTGGCCATGGACGGCAAAATCATCGGGTGGAGCGCCGGCGGTGCAGGTCAGATTGAAAAGCTCCGGATAGAGCCATGCATCCACGCTGCAGCGCGAAATGCCAATAGGTATGTCGCCTTTGATTGCAACCCCGAGCGAATGGGCATATTCATGTGCGCTTCTCAACTGTCGGTCAAGGCGATATTGAATAAATCTCACATAGTCAATCTCTTCGCGATTCATTTCAATGAATCTACCGACGTTTTTTTCGTCATACACCGCATAGTCTTCCCATGAATTCATGTCGGGCGTGCGGTAGCGGTCACGCAGCACGCACCAAGCCGCATAAGGCATCAGCCATGAATCATTTTTCGCGGCGAACTCTTTGAATGACTTTGACGTCATTTCGGCTGTGCCCTGACGCTCGTAGATTCTGCGCGTGAGGCGCCGTTTAGCCTCGTTTACTTTCTCGTAATCAACAGTTGGCAGCTCGTTGAGCTGTCTGCGCAGTCTGCGCAGTTCTTCCAGCGACTTCTCATCGCCTATGAAATCGCTTTCATCAATGCGCATATACATTGGATGCAGCGCAAAGGTTGAGTTGGTGGTATAGGGGTAGGAATCTGTCCATGTGTGCGACATTGTGGTGTCATTGATGGGCAGAAGTTGGATGAACTGCTGACCTGTCATGGCTGCCCACTCGGCAAGCAGCTTAAGGTCCTCGAAGTCGCCCACACCGAGGTCGCCTTCGCTTCGGAGGGAGAACACCGGAATGGCCGTGCCGGCCCCGCGCCATAGCGGCAGCTGATTCTCAAAAAACAATCCGCTGAGTATAACCGAACCGTTTGCCGGAAGCTCCGGAACGCTGAAGTGACGGTTGTTTCCTTTCTCCCAGCCAATAAGACTGCGATCAGCGCTGTTGAGTATCACAAATTTGTACTCAAACTCGTGAGGCAGAGTGTCTAATGGTAATCTCACAATCCATTTCGGAAAACTCTCGCTGCTCATCACTGGCGCATTTATCGGATTCCAGTTGCCCAAAGCCTCGCAGTTGCCGGTGATTGCAATTACGGCATCCCTCGGCACCATGGCCGCATCAACAATAATCTGCAGCGTAGAAGCCTTGGTTGAATGGCAGGCTTCGTGCTCTCGCCGGCGATTGATACACTCCGTGAATGCCCATGAGCGGAACGGCTTGTCGGACGGTACATCCTGCCAGCTGTCGATTATCAGGGATGATGGCATGTGGGCGTCAAGCCGCAATTTGCGCCGGTCGCCCCATTCATGTCTGACAGTGCCGTTTGCGTTACGCACTTCATAGCCGTAACTGAAAATGCCTTGTGCTGGGGGAACCTCTATTGTGCACTCCCAAAGCTCGTTACCTAAGGCATTCATTCTTATTCCGTCGCCGAGCTCGGCCAAGGTGCCGGTAAGATATAGTGCCTCGCCCCAATCGGTGCGGTAGTTAATATGGAAAGTGAGTTTCATGATTCAAGTGTTAGTAATCCTTATCCGCAGCGCGAAGTGCCGCAAGAAGTACATATCAGGCAACCTTCCTGATATACAAGAGTTTCCTGACCGCAGTTCGGACATTTCTGTCCGCTCGCTTTTGTGCCGTTGGGCAGATACTTCTTCAGCGCGCGTTCTACGCCCATTTTCCAGGTGTTGATTGACTGGCTGTCAAGCTCCAGACCGCCCACAAGCTTCAGAACCTGATCGATAGGCATTCCGTAACGCAGCACGCCCGAAATCAGTTTGGCGTAGTTCCAGTATTCGGGGTTGAACTTGTCGGAAAGACCCTCTATGGTGGTTTTGTAGCCGCGTTTGTTGATGAACTGGAAGTCATAGCGTTTGCTGCCGTTCTCATCAATGTTCTTGATGATTTTGCCTTTGGTCACCGACTTGGGGCAGAAGATACCGTCATCGTCATCGGCCAGACCGGTAAAGATTTCATACGGACGTCCGTTGAGCAGTCCCACGAAGGCAATCCATTTCTCTTTGTTGTTTTGGAAACGAACCACGTCGGCCTCAAGTTCTATGGGGCGTTTGTCGACTATCGGATGGCCGTAGGCAGGAAGCTGAGGCTCTTTCTTTTTGTTTTTTTCAATTGAAAGCAGAACTCCGGAACGCGAGCCGTCGCGATACACGGTGCATCCTTTGCAACCCGAACGCCATGACTCAACATAGAGTTTCCCTACAACTTCTTCCGAAATATCGTTGGGCAGGTTGATGGTAACCGAAATTGAATGGTCAACCCATTTCTGTACGGCTCCCTGCATCCTCACTTTCTCCAGCCAGTCAATATCGTTGGCGGTGGCTTTGTAGTAGGGCGAACGGGCCACTAATGCGTCAACTTCTTCCTGCGAAAGATTGTCCTTCACCTCTATACCGTTGACTTTCATCCATGTGATGAATTTCGGATGGTAAACAACGTATTCTTCAAAGGCGTCGCCTGACTCATCAACGTAGTCCACTCTCACCGCTGTATCGCTCGGATTGACTTTGCGGCGCCGCTTGTAAACCGGCATGAACACCGGCTCAATGCCGCTCGATGTGCGTGTCATGAGCGAGGTGGTTCCCGTAGGTGCAATCGTGAGGCATGCTATGTTGCGGCGTCCGTGCTTTGCCATCTCCTCGTAAAGTTCCGGGTCAGCTTCGCGCAGACGGTTTACGTAAGGATTGTTACGCTCGCGCTCGGCATCGTAAATCTCAAATGCGCCGCGTTCCTTGGCCATTTCTACCGATGAACGATATGCAGCCAGGGCGAGAGCGCGGTGAACCTTCACCGACATATCGGTCGCTTCAGGAGTGCCGTAGCGATACCCGAGAGCCGCCAGCATATCGCCTTCGCCTGTGGTGCCCACTCCCGTGCGGCGTCCTTTGAGAGTCTTTGTCCTGATTTTCTCCCACAGATGTTTTTCGGTCTGTTTCACTTCATCGGTCTCCGGGTCATGGGCAATTTTGTCAATGATGAGGTCAATTTTCTCCATTTCAAGGTCAATGATGTCGTCCATGATTCGCTGAGCCTTTCCCACATGTTCTGCGAAAAGATTGAAATTGAATTCGGCTTTGTCGGTAAATGGATTATCAACGTAGGAATAGAGGTTTATGGCCAGCAGGCGGCAGCTGTCGTAGGGACAGAGCGGAATTTCGCCGCAGGGGTTGGTGGAGATGGTGCGGAATCCGAGGTCGGCATAGCAGTCGGGTACCGATTCGCGGGTTATCGTGTCCCAGAAAAGGACGCCGGGTTCGGCTGACTTCCATGCGTTGTGAACAATTTTTTCCCAAAGTTTTTTGGCGTTGGTCTCTTTTGTGAATTGTGGATTGTCGCCCGTAACCGGGAATTGCTGAATATATGGTGTGCCGTTCACGGCAGCTTCCATGAATTTATCGTCTATTCTCACCGATACGTTGGCGCCTGTCACCTTGCCCTCCGTCATTTTGGCATCGATGAACGCTTCTGAGTCGGGATGCTTGATGCTGACTGTGAGCATCAGGGCTCCGCGACGGCCGTCCTGAGCCACTTCGCGCGTAGAGTTGGAGTAGCGTTCCATGAAGGGGACAAGACCTGTTGAAGTGAGTGCCGAGTTCTTTACCGGCGAACCTTTCGGGCGTATGTGCGATAAGTCGTGCCCAACTCCGCCACGACGCTTCATCAGCTGAACCTGTTCCTCATCTATTTTGATTACGCCTCCATAGGAGTCGGGCGTTCCGTCAACTCCGATAACAAAACAATTGCTGAGCGATGAAACCTGCAGATTGTTGCCGATTCCGGTCATGGGACTGCCCTGAGGCACTATGTAACGGAAATCTTTCAGCAGACCGAATATCTCATCATGGCTCATTGGGTTGGGATATTTGTACTCAATTCGCGCCAGTTCGGCCGCTATGCGATGGTGCATGTCGTCAGGGGTCTGTTCGTAAAGTTCGCCGTTGGAGTCTTTAAGCGCATATTTGCTCACCCATACTCGGGCTGCAAGTTCATCACCGTCAAAATATTTGAGTGAGGCCTGGAAGGCTTCATCGTAGGAATAGGTTTTAGTTTCCACGTCAGTTTTTTTGGTAGGGAGATTGTTGTATTTTGTATTTTTGAAATGGTTCTGATTTTAATGGTCAGTTCTCACGTTGCAAAGTTTGTCATTATTTGCGAGATTGCAAAATATTTTATCATCAATTCCTCAGAATGTTGATAAGTTGTCCGTTTGATTTTGTCAAAGCGCTTATTTTCAGATGTATGCTCATTTTAGCTTATGTTGAAAGTTGTCAAAAATGAATAACTTCCAGTCAGGAATCATTTCGCGATGACAAATTTATGCGTTTTTGCACGCATAAAATGAAAAATTATTTAATAAACGTTGCCAAATTGATATTGATATATTAAATTTGCGAACGGATTTACACTGTTTCCTGAATTTTGATAACATAACGTAATATTTTAATCCTTTTTTACAATGAAAAGTAATCTGAAAACTGCGGCGGCGCTCGCGTTGCTTTTGCCCTCGGCGGCATCGTTTGCCGCTACCCGCTATGTCACCCCGCAGGGCACGGGCGACGGGTCTTCCTGGGCTGCTGCAACGTCCGATCTGCAGGCGGCCATTAATGCCTCCGAAAGCGGCGACATGGTTTGGGTGGCTGCCGGAACCTATCAGCCTACCGAGCTGATAAAAAGTAGCAAAAAAACATCAAAATCATTCATGCTCAAGGATGGCGTGTCGCTCTACGGCGGTTTTGCCGGCACCGAGACATCGCTTGATGAACGCGAGGTTGGCGCCAATGCTTTCGACATGAAAAATGCCACCATCCTTGATGCCGATGATGCCGTGGCCGATGAATGGGTGCGCGTTATCGCGGACGCTACCACCTATCGCTGGGAATGGCAGTTGACAAGCAATCAGGTGACAGGCACCAAAGGCAACAGCTCCCACTTGCTTTACTCTGCTTCCGCTCTCACCCAACCCACCGTCATTGACGGCTTCACCCTAAAGGGCGCTAACGCCAACGTTTACAATGCCAAGGCTTCCGGCGGTGCTGTTTACGCTCCCGGAACCGTTGACATACGCAATTGCCGTTTCATTGAAAACTCAGCTTACTTCACCGCTGAGGCCACTGATTCAAATTCCTATGGTGGCGCCGCTTATCTTAGCGGAGGCTCAATGAAAAATTGTTATTTCTCCCGCACTTACTGCCACTCATCCTACGGCAACGGCATAGGCGGCGCTGTTTACGCACAGAATTCCAATATATCCGATTGCGTGTTTGAGGATTGCGTGGGTCTCGATGGCGGTGGCGCTGTTTATCTCCGTGGCGGTTCGCTCGATAATTGCACTTTCTCGCGCTGCTATTCCTCGCAGGGCGGTGCCGTTTACAATAACGGTGGCTCTGTGAGCCGCATCGTAATTGAGGATTGTCGCGCGCTCTCGGGTGGCGGCGTTTTCAATAACGGTTCTCTGAAAGATGCTAAAATCTATGGCTGCTACGCCGACGCGACAGAGTATTCCGAAGGCGGCAACATCTATGGCGGCGCTGTTTATAACTACGCCGGCGACATCTCCGGAATCCTCGCCTACAACAATACCTCTTGGGACGGTGGCGGTATCTACCTCCGCAGCGGACGCCTCATCAACGCTACCGTACAGAACAACACCGTGCGCAACGCCGCCGGAGGCGCCAATGTTGCCGGCTCCGTTGCCGATGCTGTCCTTAACTCTATAACCGCTCCTGATGTAAAAGCTTCCAATTTTATTGCTCCAACTTCGTTTGCCGGACATGCAACCGATGATTCACAGTTGCCGCTTCTTGCAGCTGCCGACTGGCGTTTGGCTCCCGGTAGCGAGTTCATAGATGCGGGAACAGCTGTTGATGGTTTTGCCGATGGCACTGACCTTGCCGGGAATCCTCGTGTCTCGGGGAGCAGCATTGACTTTGGTGCCTATGAATCGCAGAAAAATGAGAAGGTGCCTGCTATGGTGCTCACTTTCGCGCCCGGAACCGAATCAGCCCGTCTTGGTGTAGGCGGTGCCGACGGCTATGAGTTCTCCATTGACTGGGGCGACGGTTCTGAAGTCACTTACTCAACTCAGGCTTACCACACCGGAACTCTCAAAGGCTCAACCGTGAAAATCTACGGCGAGGACTTGGTGCTTCTCTACGCCAATTCGCAGAACATCGTTTCGGCCGACCTCTCGCATGCTGCAAAGCTCCAGCGCATCCAGTTGCAGCTCAACGGGCTGACCTCGCTTGTGCTCGGTTCTCATCCCCGCCTCGACGGTATCTATGCCGCTGGCAACAAGCTCACCTCACTCGACGTGTCCGGCTGTCCCGCCATCAGGGTGCTTGATGTCCACGAGAACGCCATAGAGGGCGCAATCGACTGCTCGGCAATGGCAGCCGCTTCAAAAATTGATGTTGCCGACAACCGCATCAGCTCCCTCAAACTTCCCAAGACCTCTACTCTTTATGAGGTTGACTGTTCGCGAAATCTCCTCGCCGAGCTTGATGCTACCGGACTCACCGGCCTCGATGAACTCGCTTGCTCCGAAAATGCTTTGACCGAGCTTGACCTCACCGGCCTCTCGGCCATGACAAGCCTCTATGCTTACGGTAACAAGCTTGCTGCGATTGACATAGCGCCATGTTCTTCGCTTGAAACGCTGAATGTTTCCGAAAATCAGATTACTGAGATTGACCTTTCCGTAGTCTCCGGTCTCTCAGGCGTTTATCTCCAGGATAATAAGCTTACGGCGCTTGACGTCACCGCTAATCCATCCGTTCGCTGGCTCAATGTAAGCAACAATCAGATTAGCGCTCTTGATGTTCACGCCCAGCCCTATCTCTCTATCCTCCTTGCGCCTAACAACCGCATCTCGGCTATTGATCTTTCAAACAACTCTTCGCTCAGCAGTCTCGACCTCGCCGGCAACGGCCTCACTTCGCTTGATGTTTCGGCGGCTTCCTATCTGAGCCAGTTCCACATGGAAAACAATGCCATTGAAAGTATTGACCTTTCCAAGAACCGTTATCTCTACGGTTTCTTCTGCGGAAACAACCGCCTCACCGAACTCGATCTTTCCAATAACACCTATCTGCAGCGTCTTGAGGCTCAAGGCAACGCTCTGACCGCCCTCGACCTGAAAGCCAACACCGGTCTGCAGGAAATTCTCTTGCAGAGCAACAAGCTCACCGCCGACGCACTCTCAACAATTGTCAGCGCGCTTCCCGATGTTAGCTCTGTTGAGGTTACTCCCGAGACTGAAGCTTTTGTCCGCCAGTTCAACGTAAGCTACAATCCCGGCACTGCCGAAACGGATTTTGCTCCTGCTGCTGAAAAAGGATGGTTTGTTACCGCAGAGGCCGACACTGAAGAAGCTGTCACTCTTGATGCTCTTAATCTGCTGATCAACCGTTCCGGCGACAATTTCATCGGTTCCTGGAATGCCGAAATATCCTTTGCCAATGAAGCGAAAACCGGTTTCGCAGTTGCTGACTTTATGGGCACAGGCTCACGTCTTGCCGGTACCATTGATGCCGACGGCAATATAAGCATTTATCCGCAGGTATGTGGCTTTGATGCAAGCTACAATCTTCTGATGATTGTTCCGGCCGAGGAGACTGGTGCGTCTAACCCATTGGAGATTCAGATGCCCATTGGCGGTCATTTTGATGGTAAGACATTTACCCTCAACCCATGGAACATTATCATTGTTCCAGGCTCGTTCTCCGAGATTCTCGGAACTTACTTCCCTCAGGATGTTACATCAGAGTTCGTTGTGGCCAACGGCTCAATGACTTATGACGTTAACGGCACCGCATGCACTCAGAACATTTATGCTGAAATCGCCGAGAATCAGGATGTGATTGTCTATGGTTGGGCACAGAACGCCAAGGCCACACTCCACAAAGATCAGGGCAAATGGATTGTCGATTCCGAATCTACGGCATTCGATGACCTTGGCACTGAATATGTGATTCTAAGCGGCGAAAACTCAGAACTTGCAGCCACCGCTCAGCCCGATGCACGCACTCTTGAATTCGGCGCTTGGAAACTCTGTGGTCCCACCGGTTCAAGCGTTATGGCCTCAGCTAATTCGGCTACACTCAACTTCGGTTTTGATCTTCCCAAAGGCACATCAGCCATTACCGAAATTGATTCCGCAGTTCAAGTTGTCAGCACTGTCTACTATAACGCAGCGGGTATCAGCTCCACTGAACCCTTCGACGGTTTCAACATCAAAGTTGAAACTCTCTCTGACGGCACCAAACGCACCGTCAAAATCTCCCATATCCGCTAATTGCGGTTGAAACCGACCATACTTTGAAGGGCGGCGCCCATCCTCTCGGATGTGTGCCGCCTTCTTTTTGAATTCTCCCCATGCAATGGGGCCAGTCACTGCGTAAGAGAGGCGTCCGCCAAGGATACCGATTATATTGCTGATGCCATCTGCCGAAGGCAGAAA
>ENA-ORCP01001618-ORCP01001618.1-human-gut-metagenome-genome-assembly--contig:-NODE-1618-length-19138-cov-4.808195_pt1 | contig 19138 bp, 9 predicted proteins | sample MGYA00242990_ERZ507991 | MGnify/ENA primary metagenome ERZ507991 (study PRJEB26167, sample SAMN06115496) | human gut metagenome | host: Homo sapiens | place: China:Henan | collected 2015-05-07 | study... | reverse complement strand
ATAAGGCCGAACGCTTCGTGAAATGATATGCGACGGCGGATGAAGATTTACGCAATCTGATTTACACCAATAACAAACTCAACAATATATTTTCCGATTTTCCAATACGTCTCTGTAATTACACTGTTTACTTTTTCAGCTATCTCTTTTTTGGCATTTGAAACTGCTGTTTCAATCTCATCCACCAATGGCTGAAGCATATTTGTCTGCTCTAAATCATTCATAATATATCCTTTCCGAATTTGTCAGACAGTGTCTGACAAATTCAATTTCCATTTTTATGTATTACGTTGTCTCCATTTCTCTTTAGCTTTTTCCAAATCGCTCTATCACTATATTTCCCTTGAACTAATATTATATTTCATATTTGCATAAAAAGAAATATAATAATTACAAATACTCCTCCTTCCCCTTATCTCTTTGCACGGAATTTTCTATATTATTCCCCGCAGCCTTTACTTTCATAGTCTCAAGCTTTTCTTTCAAGGATACCCTCTGTGCCGGCTTATCCGCCATCGCTGCTGTGAGCCTCATTCCCTGCGGATTTCCATTCTCCACAGCATAATTATGTCGGGTATTTTCTATGGGATACGGTTTTCTGGTATCTGCCACCTGCTCAGTACCCAGTTCCGATTTATCATCTTCCATACCTATTCCGTCATCTCCCTTTTCGTCCATATTGAGCAGGGCATTTAAGGCAGAAAGGCGGTCTAACTTCTCTGAAAGCTCTGCTTCCTGTGCAAATGGCTTTGTAACCTCTACCTTCGCTGTTTCAAGCTGACGCTCCACATTCTCCAGCTTTGTGGATGCTTCTGCCAGTTCCTTTGTCATGGCTTCCAACGCATGGTTGATACGGGAAATGTTACCCAGCGGGTCAACACCAATCTCCAGATTATGACTGAGCTGTCCTTTGATGTTCATAACGAATTTATGGTTAAAGGAATCAAAGGACACCGCCATTTTAAAGCCTGCATACTCTCCAATGACTGCCGGAGCATTAACGCTCTTGATTTCTTTGCACATCTCCACAAGTGCAGTTCCGGCTTCTTTTTTATCCGTATAGACCTTATTCCCGACCCTCATAGAGAAAAACTCCTTATCTGCTGGGAGATTGGTTTTTGCAGTCTGAATATCTGCCTGCAAGCCACTGATACGCTCCTTCAGAATGGTTATCTGCTGTGGATAATGCTTTGCAATGTTGTCCTCCAGACGGTATTTCTGACTGGTGTGGTTGGCTTTCATCAGTTTCAGCTTGCTGACCTGAATATCCAAATCCATCTTTTCTTTTATATAGGGATTCCCCGTTGCCAGAGCCTTAACCTCTGCATAAGAAAGTGCTGCTTCGTCCACATCCTCACAACTTCGCACCGGAGATTTGCTTGTCATAATCTGACCGATAAATTTCTGCTTATTCTCGATAAGCTGCCATGAGTAGCTGTCAAATGTTCCCTCTGTCACATACCGGAAAATCTTAACCTTTGGATTCCTGTTGCCCTGCCGCAAAATACGCCCCTCCTGCTGTTCAATATCAGACGGACGCCACGGTACATCGAGGTGGTGCAGAGCAATCAGTCTGTCCTGCACGTTTGTCCCGGCTCCCATTTTTGCAGTAGAACCCAATAAAAAACGAACCTGTCCGCTTCTTACCTTACTGAACAGCTCCGCTTTCCTAAGCTCCGTATTTGCCTGATGTATAAAGGCGATTTCTTCTGCGGGAACACCTTTTTCCATCAGTTTATTTCTTATATCCTCATAGACATTAAATGTACCATCTCCTTTCGGTGTCGATAAATCACAGAAAATAAGCTGTGCTGATTTCTCCCCTTTGGTATCTTCCCAAATCTCAAATGCCTTATCCACACAGGTTTTTGCTTTGGAATGTTCCTCATCGGGGAGCATATCGTTGATCAGACGCTGGTCGAGTGCCAGTTTTCTTCCATCGTTGGTAATCTTGAGCATATTATCCTGATGCGGCTCTACCAGTCTGTTACGCACTGCCTCCGCCCGATCTGCCAGCGATGTTACCATCTCTTTCTGATATTCGCTGGGTTTCAGCACCACGTTCTCATATTCTGCTTCCGGCACAGGCAGCTTTAACATATCCGGTGTCTGGATATCCGCACTCTCCTTGAAAAGTGCAATCAGCTCCGGCAGATTGAAGAATTTTGCAAATCTTGTCTTTGCCCGGTATCCTGTTCCCTCCGGTGCCAGCTCAATGGCGGTCTGTGTTTCTCCAAAAGAAGCTGCCCAACTGTCAAAATGCCCTAATCCCATCTTCTGAAGCGTACCATACTGAAGATACCGCATATTGGTGTAAAGCTCCGTCATACTGTTGCTGATCGGCGTACCCGTAGCAAACGTAATGCCCTTTCCGCCAGTCAGCTCATCAAGGTACTGGCACTTAGCAAACATATCGGAGGACTTCTGTGCTTCCGTCTGTGCAATGCCCGCCACATTCCGCATTTTCGTGTATAGAAAAAGGTTCTTATAATTGTGACTTTCATCTACAAACAGCCTGTCCACACCTAACTGCTCAAAGGTTACAACATTATCTTTCCGGGAAGTATCGTTGAGTTTTTCCAGTCTTGTCATAAGGGATTTTCTGGACTTTTCCATCTGCTTAATGGTGTAACGCTCCCCGTTATCTGCTTTCGCCTGCTCTATGGCAAGCTCAATCTCATCAATCTGTCTTTCGATAATGCCTATCTGTCTTTCCTGCGACAACGGGATTTTTTCAAACTGGCTATGCCCGATAATGACAGCATCATAATCTCCGGTGGCGATTCTGGAACAGAATTTCTTCCGGTTGGCTGGCTCAAAATCTTTCTTCGTTGCCGCTAAAATATTTGCTCCGGGATATAACCGCAAAAAGTCACTCGCCCACTGTTCCGTCAAATGATTGGGAACAACGAACAGGCTCTTTTGGCATAACCCTAACCGCTTGCTTTCCATTGCTGCAGCAATCATTTCAAAAGTCTTTCCTGCTCCCACACAATGAGCAAGCAGGGTATTGTCCCCGTAAAGCTGGTGTGCCACCGCATTTAACTGGTGCGGTCTAAGGTCGATGTCCGGTGTCATGCCAGGGAATTTCAAATGGGAACCGTCATATTCTCTTGGTCTGGTAGAATTAAAGAGCTTGTTATATTTCGCCACCAAGTCCTGTCTACGTTCCTGATCTTCAAATACCCAGTTCTTAAAGGCTTCCCGGACTGCCTCCTGTTTCTGACTGGCAATCATGGTTTCCTTTTTATTCAGGACTCTCGTTTCCTTTCCGTCCTCTATCACGGTATCGTACACCCGGCTGTCCTTTAAATTCAGAGAATCCTCTAAAATCTGATAAGCATTTCTCCGGTTTGTACCATAAGTCATATTTACAAGACTGTTTCCGTAATCCGCACTTTTTCCTTTTACATTCCACTGTCCTGTCACATCGGAATACTGAATCCCCATTGTATTCCGGTTGAAGAGATGCTGCGGTGTTTCAAAAACATCACGCATGAAATCTTCAATATATTTCGGTTCAACCCATGTGGCACCGATACGCACCTCAATCTCGCTGGCATCCAGTTCTGTGGGCTGCACCTGTGTAAGTGCCTGCACATTTATGTTGTATTCCGGGTGGTTTTCGGCGTAAATCTTCGCTGTTTGCAACTTATCCCGGACATTGCCGCTTAAATACTCGTCCGCTGCTTCCCACCTGTCTGTGACCGGATTCTGAAAGATAATGCCCGTCAGTTCTTCTTTGATTGTATCAATCTCTTTTCCGGTCAGCTCCGCCATATAAGAAAGGTCAACTTTTGCTTTTTCTGATAAAGATACTGCCAGAGCTTCCGTTGCTGTATCCACGCTTGTAACCACTTCCGCTTTCTTAATGGTACGTTTCGTGAACATATCCGCTTTGCCTTTGAAATTTCCCTCGTCATCCAGCTTTTCCAGAGAACATAACAGACAATAGCTGCTGTCCTGATTAAAGGCTCTTTTGTTGGTCTGGGAATTGATTAAACCGTATTTTCTGCTGAACGTATCATAAAGGGTATTCAATTCTTTCTGCTTTTCCTTAATCACAGTATCCGGATATTCTTCCAACTGCAAATTGATAAGCTCTTGCGTACAGTTTCGGATTCCTACCATGCCTTTTATGCGTTCCTGCATGGATTCTGACATATCCACAGGCTTCATAATGGAATTTTCACGGTAATATACCTTATCTTCCACCAGTGTGTAGCTGTAATTCTTTACGTCCGGGTCTGCCGGAATGGTGGCATCTGCCAGCTCATTCGCAAGCTCGTCCGTCTCCACTGCTTCGATTTCCCCGTCAATCCGGCTGACCGCATCCATTAACTGCTCTGCAAACAGTCTTGTAGCATCCGGTTGGCAGGTGCTTTCCATGCCATAGGGACCGCTGACCATTTCCATCTTCCCAACAATCATTTCCGGGTGTTCCGCAAAGTAGGTATTCATGGCGATACCGTTTGCATCTTCTGATAAATGTACCCAATCCGGTTCTATGTCCATCACACGGTCACGCTTCTTAAAAAACAAAATATCCGAAGTGACTTCTGTCCCTGCATTTTCCTTAAATGCTGTATTCGGAAGTCTGACCGCCCCCATAAGCTCCGCTCGCTGAGCCAGATACTTTCTGACCTCCGGACTTTTTTTATCCATTGTTCCCTTACTGGTAACAAAAGCAACCACACCGCCGGGACGGACTTTATCTAATGTCTTTGCAAAGAAATAATCATGAATCAGGAAATTATTTTTATCATATTGTTTATCCGCTACCTTATACTGTCCGAATGGCACGTTGCCGACTGCTACATCAAAAAAATCATTCGGATAGTCTGTTTTTTCAAAACCGGATATTTTAATATCCGCTTTCGGATAGAGCTGTCTTGCAATCCTGCCCGTAATACCATCCAGCTCCACACCATAAAGTCGGCTTTCCTGCATCTTCTCCGGCAGCATTCCGAAGAAATTTCCGATACCCATTGCAGGCTCTAATACATTCCCCTTTTCAAATCCCATACGGTCTAAGGTATCATAAATACTGCGGATAATGGCAGGACTGGTATAGTGGGCATTTAAGGTGCTTTCCCTTGCAGAAGCGTACTCCTGCGACGATAACAATTCCTTTAACTGCTGATATTCTCCCGCCCATGCAGATTTGCTTTCATCAAAGGCATCGGCAAGCCCGCCCCAGCCAACATACTGTGATAAAATCTGCTGTTCCGACCGTGTGGCGATACGGTTCTCGCTCTCCACCTTTTCCAAAGTACGGATTGCTTCTATATTTCGTCGGAATTTCTCTTTCGCACTGCCTGCTCCTAACGCATCGTCTGTAATGTGGAAATTGACCGCATTGGATTTATCAATCTTTGGTGCAGGCTGCTTCACAGGCTTTTCTATGGCAGGTTCTTCCACTGACTTTTGGACATCGTGTCCAGAAGTGTCCGGTTCCATGCTTTGCAGATAGTGTTCCGCTTCCTCTTTTGTTTCAAAGGTGGGAATTGTACCGTCCTCTTTTATATAATAATCTTCCCTGCCATGATCCCATACTGCAAAATCCTGTCCCGGCTCAAAGGCATCGCTGGTTTCCTCAACTGAGAATCGTGATTCTGTTTCCGCTACATCTTCCGTTCCTTCAATGCGTGAAAATACCTCCGCTTCGTGTCGGTCTATATCTTCCATTGCAATGAGATTCAAATAATCGTTTTCAATTTCTTCCCTGCTCGGTTTGTAATCATATTCAAAATGGACATTTTCGTTTATGAGTACGTAAAAGAACGCATTGTCCTGCATGGAATTTCCAAGCACATAGTTATTTTCTTCCGACTTCCATTCATCAATCTTTAAACACAACTGCCCGTCAATGGTAATCTGCTGTGCCGCAATCTCCTTTTCCTGCTCCATATACCGTCTTGTCTGATTGATAAATCCATTTAAGACCGCCGGATGGGAAGAAACAATCAAATCACGGTTCTCATACTTGGCATACGGTTCTATTTCTTTTGCCCATGCCTTATTGTCGGGAGAAAATCTGCCATCGTGCGTCAGGTGCATGACAGTATTGGCAAGTACATAGCTGACACGCTCGCTACCATATTTTCGGATTACTTCATCCGGTGTATCTTTCGGCAGACGATACCCGTCAAATTTTTCCGAAATCGTCCGTTCAATGGCTTCTTTACAGGCAACCTTCGTTTTCCGTTCTATTACCGCCTGTGCTTTTTCCAGCGCTTTCTGTGCTTCTTCCTCTTTGTACCGGGCATAGGCTTCTTTCCCTGCCGGAGATAAATACTTATCTTCCGCCACCAGCTTTCGGATACGCTTTTCGACTACTTTCCAAGACAGCAGCACTTTCGCATAAGGTTCGCAGATATTTCCCTTTTTTAATTCAATCCCTTTAAAGTTGTGGTCTTGCCAGCTATGGTCTGCTCCGGCAAGTGCATGAGAGCCGCCTCCAATGCCATATTCTTTTTTCAGAAATTCCGCTGCTTCTTTGCTGTCATGCTTTTCCTGAAAATAATCATAGATGCGGAAAGAACCATGTGAATATCCACTTCCCCTGCCAAGATTATGGTCTATCTCGTCCTGAGTAATAAAATCCTCCCTTTTTATTTCCACATGGTCTGCGGTTGGAAAGATTTGTTTTTCTATCAGCAGATTGTCAAGTTCCTCCCGCAGCTCCTCTTTTGGCATAACTGAACGGAAACGTAGCTTTTTCTCTCCGGTTTCAAGCTGATGAAGTGCCTGATCCATGTGGGAAGCCACAAGCTCAACTCCTTCTTTTGTAGAAAGGTATTCTATCATTCTTGCATGAGCCTCCGGATAATTTCCTGCTTTTAGCCCAAGCTCCTCCGGCAGTTCTCCCATGCCATCCCGGAAAAAGAAAAAGAGATGCCCTGCAATCCGGTCACGTTCTGCTTCGTCAGTCAGATAAGCTTCATTTGCTCCCATATAGGTACCGTTTACTACCTGTGAGCGGATTTTTGCTTCCACCTCCTGCCAGTTCATCTGAAGCACCGGACGCTCTGTCGATGTGCCATATCCGACACGCATCCCATCCTCATTGAACCATACCGCTAACTGCTTTCCGTCAAATTCAAAGCCCTTTCCGGTTGTTCCATACTCTTTCTGTAAGAAAGCAGCCATCTCCTCCGGTGTCTTTCCCTGCTGATATTTGGTGTAGATACGCTTTCTGCTGTTATCCCTGCCTCCGCCGCTCCGCAGAATATCCGCTATCTGCTCCGGCGGTATCTTTGTTTCTGACCGTATCGGTGTCACTGTTTCCGCCTGTTTCATGGCAAGATTGCCAGCCTGCTCCGTAAACATGGAAAATAAGTCAAGCTGCTGGTACATTCCCGCTGTTTCAATCCGCTCTGCGGTTTCTCCTGGAAGAAGATATACTCCGTCCTCCATATAGGAATTGACAAGAAAACGTGCTTCCTCCCATGACAGCCTGCTTTCCGCTTCACGGGTCAGATAATTGCCTTTCCATAAGGTAATACCGTCCTCATCGGCACGGTAGCCGCCCCGCATTTCCCCGATATTGAACTCGGTGTATTCTTCCATGCGGAACGAATTTCTCAGATAATCCGCCTGAATCTTTGCATCCTGCTCTATCTGAAAATACCCAGCTATTTCCGGTCTTTTATGCTTCAGGAACTCATCACTGCATAAAATACCACGCTGTAAGTCCTCCCCCTGCTCTGTTTCAGACAGCTTCGGAAAAAAAGAACCGGATAATGAATGTTCTCCACTATCCGGTTCTGGTATTTCTTCTTCCTGTATGTCATTTTCTAACTGTAAATCAGTTCCGTCAGCACGATCTCCTCCGCTGAATGTCTGATGTTGTTCATCTTCGCTACCCACTTCATCTGATCGGCTGCTTTCAGTTCCTCGTTCACTCCCTCTGCTTTCGCCATCTGTTCGCTCAGGGCTTCCATTCTCTGCTCTGCCTGCTCCTGTATCTCCAGACAGTGTGCTTTCAGCTCGCCCGCCAGTATCATGCCCTGATAAATCCCTTTCCGGTGTTCCTGTAAGAAGTTCTTCCGCATCATACCGTACTTCGTCAGCGTTCCCTCCGGTTCCTCGTTCGCTGTCAGGTTCGGAATCAGATAATCCCCGTTCTTTTCGTATGTCAGTTTCATGTGCCGCATCCTCCTTTTTGCTCTGTATTTCTATCTCCTGATTGTTTTGTAGCTCCTTTTCACTTTCACGCTTTAAAGCATTATAGTCTGTATCTGCTTCATTTGCAAGCACTTTCTCCGTATTTTCCAAAGAAGTTTGTGTGCGTCCTGCATTAGCTTTTTCCTGTGCCTTCCTGCGGGCAATCTGGCGGTCATACGCTCCTATGGTTCTGCCTATCTCCATTAAAAGCGGCTTGCACATATCTGTGGTGGCTGTACCAACAACAGACAGGGTTTTCATCGTATTAAAGTCGCTGATATATTCAAATCCCTGCTCGTCTTTCCACAGTTCCATATCTGCACCGCATCGTGACAGTATGGTGTAAGCAATACTGGAAGAAAGCGTATCACGAAGCCTGACACCTACATTTAACTCGTCCAGTTCCTCTAAAAAGCTGCCCTCTTTCACATATTCGATTTCCGGCAGAAGTTCTTCATAATAATCCAAAGCAATCCGATTGGATATTTCCATTATCCGCTGTTCAAAGGAGCTGTTTTTATCCGTTTCTCCGTATGTCTTTTCAAGCTGTGCCAGGACTGTTTCTTTATGCTCCTCACGCAACTCCCACAAATTCGGATCACGTCCTATCCGCCTTGCCTTATGTACGTCGGACACATCGAAAACATATTTCAATCTTGTATAGGAATTTTCCGTATCCAGCAGGGCAATTCCCTTTGCTCCACGGTTTACCCAGCAATTCATCTTCTCATTCCATAGTTCAAGGGACGCACAGGCTGTTGCATCCGGTCGTTGTGCAAAAATAAGTATCTGTTCATTGAACGGATATTTATAAAGCCTTGCAGCGGTAGTCAGATACCTTGTCCACTCCTGCCCGTTTTTCGCTATCTCTTTTGCGGTATCCTCCGCCAGATAGGAAATCATCTGATATTTTGTTACCATAAGCATTCCTCCAAAATGACGGAGGGGATAACCCCCGCCGCCTTATTCATAAAAACCGTGTTCTTCGATACCGTTTTCCAGAATTGTGCCAATCAGCTCCTCCAATTCCAGCTCCTTCAGCTCGCTGATCACAATGAGCTTTGCAAGGATATCTTTTTCCACCGGAACGACATAGCTTTCTTCATCAGGGCAAAGCTCCCGTACACAAATCTCCAGTCCGTCTGCAATTTTGCAGAGCGTACTTATATCTGCTTCCCGGATACCTGCCAGAATATCCATCAATACATCTTCCCTGACACCGCACCGCAAAGAAAGTTCTGGAATATCCATATCCTGCTCTTTCATAATGTTTAAAATTTTATCTCCGGTGCTGTAAACAACGGTCTTTTTCATTTCTGTATTCATTTTTCTGTCTCCTTTTCACTTGCTTTTTCTCGGTGGAAATTCCATCTTGAATTTGTACTGCGAACCTTTGATTTCCTTTCCGTCTTTGATATAAGAATAATCCTCAATTCCCTCCGGAATCAGGTACGCATCGTAGCTTCCCTTTTTCCCTTTTAATCCTCTCACAAGGGTCTTTTTCCCTTCAAGCAGACTTTTCATCTGTGTATCGGAAAACGTTGCTCCCATTGCCCTACCCACATTCATGCCGCATTTTTGTTTGCAGTAAGCACCGAATTTTCCTTTTACTACATCGCTGCCGCATTTCGGGCATTTTCCAAGCACTTCCTGCATCGTTCCAAACAAAGACTTCTGATCGTCACTGATACTGTGGTAGGTTTGCACCAGCTCCCGCACCATATCTTCAATGCCATCCATGAACTCCTGCATGGTGTATTCGCCTTTTTCAACCAAAGTCAGCGTATTCTCCCAATCTGCTGTAAGCTTCGGGGATTTTACCATATCCGGCAGAACAGTAATGAGCTTCATCCCGTCCTCGGTGGGAAGCATCTGCTTTTTCTCCCGTTTCACAAAACCGTCTTTGACCAGCTTTTCAATAATGTCAGCTCTGGTGGCAGGTGTGCCAAGTCCTTTGCGTTCCACCTCATCGCCCATATCCTCTGTTCCGGCACGTTCCATCGCAGAAAGCAGGCTGTCCTCGGTAAAATGTTTGGGAGGCTGCGTGAAATGCTCTGTTACCTTTGTCTGGATAACTGGAAACGTCATGCCTTCAGAAAGCTCCGGCAGTTTCTTCTCTTCCTTATCCTCATCTGTTTTTTCTACCCGGTAGGTACGTTTCAATGCTGCTTCAAATTCTTTCCACCCGTTCTGCAGAACCGTTTTTCCGGATACATGAAAGCTGTAACCACCGCAGGAAAACTCTGCTTTTACCGTTTCATACAACTGCTTTTTCCCGGTTGCACATAACAGACGATTAGCGACAAGGGATAAGATTTTCATTTCTCCCTCCGGCACAGCGGAAAGGTCTGTCTTTGTAATTTCTATGGTGGGAATAATTGCATGGTGGTCGGTCACTTTTTTACTGTTCAACACTCTTTTTATATCCGGCTCTGCTCCGGTCTGTTCCTCAAAGAGAATCGCCTGATAAACTGCCCCGATTACCGCTTTTGCAGTTTCTTCCATATCATCGGATAAATACTGGCTGTCCGTTCTCGGATAAGTGACCAGCTTTTTCTCATAAAGGCTCTGGGTGTACTCCAATGTCTGCTTTGCAGTAAAACCAAAGATACGGTTGGCATCCCGCTGAAGCGTGGTAAGGTCATAAAGTTTTGGTGGTGCAACGCTTTTATTTTCCTTTATAACGGAACGAACCACTCCACTCTGACTTTCACACGCTGCAGCAATACTTTCTGCCCTTGCCTTATCGTCAATCCGTTCTGTCATGGCATCTATCCCATCCATCAGAATATGAGCCATGTAATACTGCTCTTTTTCAAAATTCATAATCTTCACTTCACGGTCTACCAGCATGGCAAGGGTGGGCGTCTGTACTCTGCCCACCTTTAATACCTTTCCGCCATACAGTACAGTAAATAATCTCGTACCATTTAATCCCACCAGCCAGTCTGCCTGCTGTCTGCAAAGTGCAGACTGGTACAGGCTGTCATAATCGCTTCCCGGCTTTAAGTTTTCAAACCCGTCACGGATTGCACTCTCCTCCATTGATGAAATCCACAGGCGTTTCATTGGTTTCCGGCAGCCTGCCTGTTCATATACCAGACGGAAGATAAGTTCTCCCTCCCGTCCGGCATCGGTGGCACACACCACACTTTCAACTCTTGTATCGTGCATCAGATTTTTCAAGATTTTATACTGCGTTGCTGTTTCCTTTTTCACTTCATGCTGCCACTGCTCCGGTATCATGGGCAGGCTCTCATAGCTCCATTTTTTCCATGCTTCTGAATACATCTCCGGCTGTGCCAGCTCTACCAGATGTCCTACACACCATGAAACGAGAAATCCGTTTCCCTCCATGTAACCGTCTTTTCTCTCTTTCGCCCCGATCACATGGGAAATTGCCTGTGCTACGCTGGGCTTCTCTGTAACCACCAACTGCATACCTTATTCCTCCTGTTCGTCAAAGAAATCTTCTTCCGTATCTTCCTCCGATTCCTCATCTTCGTTTTCATACTCCTCGTTATCTTCCTCATCTTCATCTTCGTCCTCGATAAAGTCCTCTTTTTTCTTGCGGACAACCTTAAAATAATAAGCAGCTCCGATAACGATTAAGGCAAGACTACCAATCAGCACATACGAAATCATCGGATTCGGTGCTTCTTTCACTTCCGGCTCCGGTTCGGTTTCCTCTGTATTTCCCGTACTCTCTGCACCTTCCGTACCTTTTTCTGTTTCCGTTTCCTTTCCCTCTGTATCTGCCTGCTCTCCGTTGTTGTTTGGCAATGCACTCTCCCCATTCGGAATTGCAGATTCCAACGCAGCGGAATTTTTCGGCAAGGTTTCACTGTTATCGGAAGTTGCATTTAACAGGTCATTTTCCGTAACCTCAGTCAAAAAATATACCATTTCTTCCTCTCCGTCCCGGTCAATAATCAGATAGAAAACTTTCTCCGTGGCGGTCTGAATAGTATAAAACTCCTTGCCCTGACCGGATTTTTCCGTACTTTCTGTTTTCCCGCTTTCTGCCTCCGCAGCTTCTTTCATTGCCTGCTTTTTCTGTTCGGCAGGACTTGTCTGTGATGTGGTATTTCCGTTACTGTCTGTTTTGGTATGCTCCGTCACGGTTCCCGTAGCACTCCCCGGTTTCGTCGGGGTCGCACTCTCCGGGAGCTGCTCCGCTGGATTCCCATCACTGGTATCGGCAGGGTCTTTATAGTACGGATTTTTCGTTTTATAAACCTCAGACATATTTCCGGCATTGTCCATTGCAGAAATGGTAAAATACTCATACCCTGCGTCAAACTGCTGGAGGCGGATATTTAACGTACCGCCCGTCAGATCTGTAAACTCATATCCATTGACATATACCGCCTTTGCACCGGAATCCGTATCATGTACCTGTATGCTTAAAAGCCCGTCACTGACTGCCGCATTTAAGGTCGGCTTTACGGTATCAAAGCACTTTATGGCACGGTTCTTCTCATAGGTATTGCCTTTCTGGTCTGTGACAAGCACATACACGGTACAGTTCTCGGAAATCCTTAATTTCTTTTCCTCCGTCACATCTGTCCAGCTTCCATTCTGCCCTACCTTTGCCTCTATCTTTGCGATTTCAAAATTCCCCGTATCTGCGGTATCTTTTACACTGAAAGAAACGGAAACAATGTCATTATGCCACTCCTCCGGCTGTCTGATTTTGATACTCACATTCGGTTTTTTATAGGTACAGAGCTTATAATCTGTGACGCAGACGGGACAGTTTTTGTCATACTCATACGCACCGCATTGATCTTCGCAATTACATACCGGCTCCGGTTTATCATTTCCCGATACAGTGCCATCCCCGGTGCTTTCATCGGTACTGCCTTCTGTATTCTCTTCGGTGCCGCCTTCGGTGCTTCCCTCCGTGCTGCCCTCCGTAGTTTCTTCCGTGCTTCCCTCGGTACTGTTTTCTGTATTTTCCTCCGTACTGACATCAGTTTCACTTTCGCCGGGTGTCTGCTCCGTACTTTCCTCCGGTTTGGATTCTTCGGTTTCTTTTGTTTCTTCGGCAAAAGCACTGATTGCGTAGTTCCCATTTACAGAAAACGCTACCGCAGGCATGGTAAATAGCACAGCGGACAATATCAGTGATATAACTGCCTTAGATGATAACTTCCTGTTCTTCATGGCTGTAAGCCTCCCTTTCTTCTGATTGTGCTGCTTCTTTCTGCTCTTTTTCTTTCAGCAGACGCATAATTTCTTCTTCGCTGACCTTGTTTAACAGAATCAGCCGATCCAGAGAGATTTTATTCTTTTCAATGAATTTCATCTTCTCCGCATCCTCTGCCATCTGAAGCTGTTCCGCCAAATCCCTCTCCCTCGCCTGCAATCCCGCAAGCTGTTCCCGGACTTTGGAAAGCTCCTTTACAATTCTCTCTTTCGTCATCGTTCCTCACTTCCTGTTATTTTAATTTCCTGATAATCTTCCAAACGCATAAAAATGGCTCTGCCAATAGGACGAATTGATTGAAGCGTAACTGATTGGATCTCCGCAATGAATCATGACCCCGTTTCCGCAGTAAATCCCCACATGGCTGACTGGTACGCCCGAATTGTATGTACCTGTAAAAAAGATAATATCCCCCGCCTTTGCATCTGCCGCCGACACAGGCGTACACTGGTTATAAATGCCCTGTGCTGTGGTTCGTGGCAGGTTATGGACACCGCTGTTTGTAAATACCCAGCAGACAAAACCGGAACAGTCAAAGCTGGTGGACGGACTGGAGCCTCCCCATACATAGGGATAGTCTAAATATCTCGCCGCTTCTTCCATAAGTGCCTGCACGGTTGCATCGTCATAGGAATCCGGCGGTATCACATTTCCTCCGCCGCTTCCGCTGCCCGGCGTTTCGCCATACAGCGTATCCGTGCCTGCTTCAAAATAAAAAAGAGGGTTATAATATTCCCCCTGATACAGACATTCGATATGTAAATGACTTCCGGTACTGCTTCCCGTATTCCCTGTTGTTCCGATCACATTTCCATGCGTCACGCTCTGTCCTGCCCGGACATTTAAGGTATCCATGTGGGCATATTTTGTGCAGTAGCCTTTTTCATCTTCAATCACTACATAATTTCCGTAATAGCTGTCATAAGTTGCGGTAGTTACTGTCCCGTCCATCGCCGCATATACGGTTGTTCCGGTAGGTACTGCAATATCTACGCCCCGATGTAACTGTTCCTGCCCTGTGACCGGATTGATACGCCAGCCATAATAACTGCTCACATAGTTGTACCAATATAAATCAAGGGGCTTATAAAACTGCTGTGTCAGCCCGTGGGTCTGGTTATAAAAAGCATAGATTTCTCTCTGCTCCTCATTCATGCGTCCGGCAACTACTACGTTTAAATCTTTTGCTGTCAGGGTCACTTCCAGAATGGTTACGGTATATTCCTCTTCCACTTCATACTCGTATTCCTCTTCTGTTGTTTCCCCCGTAACCGGGTCTGTTACCGTATGAGTGCCTGTTTTTGTTACCGTCCTTGTCCTCGTTTCCTCTGTAGGATTTAGTGTCAACTCATACATTTCATCAAACAGATATTCTATTTCTGCCTGTACCTCACTTGCAGTAAATTCCGTATGGACTGCCGACAGATAGCTGATCAGTGCAAATGGGTCATGCCCGATAGATGCCAGATTATAACGGTACTCATCATAATCCGGATAAGTGGTTTCTATGGCATCAATCTCTGCCTGCAATTCTTTTTCCAGTTCAGAAAAAGCTAAATCTGCCGCATCTATTTCTGCCGGAACGCTCATATAACTTCCTGCCAGCGTGGTACTGATTCCTCCGGCAAACATCGCCCCACAGGAAGATACTGCTGTCATAATCATCACAAGAAGCACCGAAAAGGCTCCTATGGCAAGCAGAAGCGAAACATTTTTTGATGCAATCTCCTGTATCTTTCTGGCTGCCGCTGTAAAAAGATTCCCGGACTTCGCCGCTGTTTCCTTTGCGGCTTTCGCTGTCTGTCCCGCCCGTCTTGCTTTTGCATATTCCCGTTTGATACGCTGCTTTTGCAGTCTTTTCTGCAACTGCTTCTGAATGGTCTTTTCCTGCATTTCCGGATTTTCTTCCAAGAACTTCTGATAACGGAAATTGACCTCTTTCTGCATCTGCTTTTTCTCCAGCTTTGCAGCTTTCGCTCTCCGTCTTTCCGTTTTCCCTTTGTAATGCCCTTTGAAAAAGCGGTAAACATCTTCCCCGCTCTGCTCTGTCTTGTGGGCAGCCTCCACACCGGAATTTTCTTTCTCCACTTCGGCAACCTTACTATGGGCAAAATTAGAAGATTCCATTCCCACCCTGCCAGCCGCTCTTTTTACCGGACTGTCCGGTTTGAATGGTTTCTCTTTTTTTACAGAAGTCAATACATACTTTGTTCTGCCCGTCTTTTCATCAAAAACACGCTCCAGAGAATACTCCGTTTTCTTTGGAATCTTCTTTCTTGCAGCTTCCGTCTTTTTTCTGGCTTTCTCCGCTTTCTTTTGCAGTCGGTCTAACTTTTTGCTTCCATGAAATTCCGGTTCTGCCTCTTCGGTAAAGGTAGTGTCCTTTGTCTGGAAATCCTGTTCAAAATCAAATTGCTTTACTCGCTCCCGGCTCTTTATCTCCCGCCTTTGATACCTGCCCTTTTTCTGTGACGAATGATAGGTGTCCCTGTGGCGGTAGTCATCGCTGGCAATTTTTCTACCCTGCTCCTCTCCGGCTTCCTCCGTAAAAGTGCTGTCCGGCTGCATAAAATCGCTTTTAGACTTCTCTCCGGCTTCTGCTCCCTCGGACTTTTGGACATTCTGTCCAGAAGCATCTGCTTTCTGATACTTCTTTGTATTTTTCGACCTCTGGACATCGTGTCCAGAAGTGGTATCTGCATCTCTCGGCTGATATGCTGCGGATTTTTTACCTTTACCCTCGTTTGCTTTCTTTGGAATTTCTCCGGTAAAGGTTTTTTTCTCCTGTGCAAATGCAGCCGGTTTCTGTTTCTTTTTCTCCGCCACTACTCATTTACCTCCTGCCTTACACTTTCCTCTGGTTTGGTATTCATAACCGCAAAGGTCTTGGTATCTACCGGATATTTATCTACGAACGGAATAACCACGTTGTCAAACAGAATCAGTCCGCACCCCGGCTCGGAATTGGTTACATGGGCAAGCTGTTTTTCTGACAATCCCAGCTTATCTGCAAGGATTGCCTGATCCTTTGCATTTTGATTCAGGAGATATACAAAATCGGAATTGCCGAGGATTCCCTCGATTTCCTCCGACTTCAAAAAATCGCCTACGTTCTGCGTCAGCCCCGTAGGAATACCGCCCCACTTACGGAAACGCTTCCAGATTTCCACCGAATAGATAGCGGTCTGCTTCTCCTTCAGCAAAAGGTGGAACTCATCACAATAATAGCGGGTGGCAATCTTACGCTCCCGGTTCTGCGATACCCTGTTCCAGACCGCATCCTGTACGATTAACATTCCAAGCTCTTTCAACTGGTTTCCCAAGTCCCTGATGTCAAAGCACATGATACGGTTCTGACTGTCTACATTCGTCCTGTGGTTAAAATAATTCTGCGAACCATGCACATATAGCACAAGGGAGTTTGCAATCCGTTCTGCCTTTTTGTTCTTATGCTCTAACAGGGCATTATACAAATCCTCAAGGATAGGCATATTCTCCGGTACGGGATTTTCAAAATAAGCATCGTAAATATGACGGATACATTCGTCAATGATACCTTTCTCATCATTTTCCAGACCGTTCTTTCCTCCGGCAATCAAGTCACACAGAGTAATGATAAAATCGGATTTCAGCTTTAAGGCTTCCTTATCCCCTTTATGGGAAAGCTGAATGTCCATCGGATTTAAATAATCTTTGGAATTGGTTGCCAGCCTTACCACCTGTCCGTGCAATGCTCCCACAAGGGCAAAATACTCGCCCTCCGGATCGCAGACCACAATATCGTCCTTTGTCATCAGAAAGCAGGATAGAATCTCTCGCTTTGCACTAAAAGACTTACCACTTCCCGGTGTACCAAGAATCACACCGTTTGGTGTACGAAGCCGTTTCCGGTCTGCCATAATCATGTTGTTGGAAAGGGCATTTAAACCATAATAAATAGCCGGAGCTGGCATAAATAATTCCTGCGTACAGAACGGTACTAAGATAGCGGTACTCTTTGTTGTCAAATCCCGTTCAATTCCCGTATCGTTGCACCCGATTGGTGCCGATGCCATCAGTCCCTGCTCCTGTAAATACTGCATACATCTGAGGTTGCAGTTCGCCTGTTGGATAATGCCGGATACCCTCTGCGTGATATTTTCCAGTTCCCGCTTGTTTCTGCCATAGCAGGTCAGAAGAAATGTCATCTTTACCATTTTCTGATTGCTGCTGTTTAAATCGTCCAAAAGGTCAAGGGTATCTTTTTCATAAGTGATAATGTCCGTTGGAAGAATGTCCATGTCATAACCTGACCTTACCGCCTTTTTCTGCTCTTCAATCTTCATCTTCTGAATATTCGTCAAAGCACCTTTTAGCATCTTAATCGCCTTGACCGGATCCATTGTCTGCATATGCATGGTAATAGTCAGGTTCGCATCCAGATCAAGAAGCTTTTTCAACAACTCATCATCAAACTTCGGGGCAATAATATCCAGATAATGCACACTGCCATACATTTTTCCCGCCTTAAAACGACTCGGATAGCGAAAATCAAATCCCGGCGGAGCGATGTAATCTTTCACACTTTTTCCCGACTCCGCCAGTTCCTTAAAAGAAAAACGGAAAGGCTCCATAGTATCCTGGTTAAAATACTCATGCAGGATACGCAGACGTTCCTTTCCGTCAAGGCTCTTAGCGTGTGTGCCCAGATTAGTCAAATTTTTAATCACATCTGCTTCAATGCTGACAAGTTTTGCCCTTGCCTCCTTAAAGCCTTTACTCTCAATTCCAAAAATCAGATACTTTGATTTGATAATACCGTTATTTCCCTTTGCAGCCTGTTTCTTTAACATCTGCGTGTATTCCTCACGAATATCATCAAAATCATCTGCCTGCAATGGAATGTCAAACTGGTCAATTAAGGTCTGCTCGTTAACCTGTCGGTTGAACAGGAACAGCTCAAATTTAATAGACGGGTCAAAATAATTGATAAGCCTGCTGTATTCCTCCAGTATTTCCCCCTTATCCTCGATTTCCAGCAGGTCATAATTTATATCGTAAAACTCCACCATTTTCGTATAAAAGCCAGAAGTGACCTGACAGATACCGTCCCGGTACATCTTCTGAAAGGTAATGGTCTTCTGTGCTGTGGTGGGCTTTTCTGCGTTTTTATTCGTTCCGGCAAGCATGTGTTTTAACTCCGCAAGCCTTCTCCGCTCCACAAAGGTCAGCCCCGGCTTCGTTTTTCCTTTTTTCTTATGTCTGTCCGGCTTTTCTGCCGCCTGCTTTTTCTTCAAGTTTACGCACCTCCTCTTTTATACGCTCTGTTTCTTCTAATCTTCTGTAAATATTTTCTGATTTGTAGGGACGAATCCCCGGTGTGAGGAATTTCTGCCTTATCATAAAATACAGAATCTTCTCTGCCGGAAATCCGTCCTTCTCATACATTGCCAGAAAGAAAAAAGGCAGCATGACCGCTACCATCAAAAGTGCCGATGCCTGTGTGCCGATAAACCCTTTTGTAAAAATGTAAAAGGGAATCCCTACCGCACCTGCACCGCTGAAGCAAATAAGCTGGCGTTTCGTCAGATTTAACGCTACTTTTGTCTTTATGCCGCTTAAATTCTTTGGCACTGCTACGGATATTGCCATAACATCACAGCCGGAGCTGATACTGCAAGCCCCGGCTGTTCCCTCCTTTCTTTGAAATGTGTTCTAATGCGCATTACATCAACCCGACCATTGCCATTGGAACCACCCAGACAGACCTCATTGCCG
>ENA-ORCP01001616-ORCP01001616.1-human-gut-metagenome-genome-assembly--contig:-NODE-1616-length-19167-cov-7.202514_pt1 | contig 19167 bp, 14 predicted proteins | sample MGYA00242990_ERZ507991 | MGnify/ENA primary metagenome ERZ507991 (study PRJEB26167, sample SAMN06115496) | human gut metagenome | host: Homo sapiens | place: China:Henan | collected 2015-05-07... | reverse complement strand
GTGGGCGGCATGGAGGTTTCCCGAATCGACCCGGAAAAGCTCATGAGCCTGTATTCCATCGTGTTTCAGGATGTGACTCTGTTTGACAACACGATACTGGAAAATATCCGTCTGGGGCGCAAAGGTGCCACCGACGAGGAGGTCCTTGCGGCGGCAAAGCTGGCAAACTGCGAGGAATTTGCCGAAAAGCTGCCGGACAAGTGGAACACGAACATCGGCGAGAACGGCTGCGCCCTTTCCGGCGGCGAGCGTCAGCGCATTTCCATTGCCCGCGCCTTCCTGAAGGATGCGCCCATTATTCTGTTGGACGAAGCCACCGCCAGTCTGGACGTGGAAAACGAAACTGCCATTCAGGAGGCACTTTCCCGGCTCATAAAACACAAAACCGTCCTTATCATCGCCCATCGGATGCGCACCGTAGCCGGTGCGGACAAAATCGTGGTGCTGTCGGGCGGCATCGTGGTCGAGCAGGGCAGCCCGGCAGAGCTGTACGCCCAGAAGGGACTGTACACCCACATGGTGGATCTGCAGACCGAAAGCCAGCGCTGGGCCATCTGACCCAATTCAAAAACAGCCCCGCGGCACAACAAAAAAGGACATCTATTCAAAAGAGTAGGTGTCCTTTTTAGCACCTGAATCCGTCAGCTAACAGTCAAGCTTAAATCACTTTCTTATCACTGTTACCCTGCGCAAAGCTGTGCCCTATGGGAAGCTGGTAAATGGCGTTGACGTATGCAAATTCGGCAAACAATGGGTTGTGTCTGCTGCCGCTATGAAGCGGGCTTACGGTGAGGCAAAAGGCAGCGCCGTATCTCGCACGCATTGACCATTTTTTGACCACCAACTGACCACCGACAGTGATTTTTGCTGCTGGTGGTCAGTTTTTATCGTTGGCACATTGTTTTATATTGCTTGTGATAGGTGTGCCGTAGCAGTGCAGAACCAACAAAAAATTACTGTATATCATTGAAATATGCGCCGCGTCGTAGTTGTCCGACCCGGAAGGCCAGAGGTTCGAATCCTCCCGGTCGCACCAAGAGCAGCACCTTATGGGGTGCTGCTCTTTTTGTTTTGCATGGATTTTATGGAGCAGTAAAAGAGCGGATTCGAACAGCCCGTGCCCCGCGCTTTGCATCCCGCGGGGCAGAAACGCCCCGGTGGGGCGTTTCTGGGGCGCGGCTTGGCGAATCCCTTCGGGCGCGCCAAAAGGCTGTGGCAAAAATGTTGTTGTAGCCTTTTTATTTGTTATATCGCTGAAAACCGCCACTTATGTCGCCAGATTTTCTAGGCGTAGAATATTAAAGACTAAAAAGAGGTGTGTTCAACGGGCGCACCTCTTTGGCATTAATAAGTATCCTCAATTGGTGGTAAAACATCTTCAAGTTTCATAACAATGTAGTCATCTCTGTTATGAAAACGATGCCATTCCTTTTTTGAAATTAAATCAATGTGAATTTCTGGGCAGTAAGAAACATTTTCAACATTTAAGGTGAAATCCAATGTGTTCCCTGTTCCACGGCATATTACGGTAGATAAACTTTGCACAACATATATATCTATTATCTCATAGTATCGTAATTTTGTGTGTAGTAAGTTTTACTCTCTAGTATTAAGTTGTACGGCTCACGCCGCCCCACAGCCCCACAAACGCGCCAAACGGCGGGCGCTTCGGCTGTTTCGTATCCGTGTGCTGCGTGTGGCATCTGCCCCACACAGGGCGCGTCTGGGCGAAATGTGGGAGTGAATCAAATCTGATTCACTCTCCGGGCGGGCCTCTTGCCAAAAGCAAGGCTTTCTCCTACGCGCTCACGCGGGTCTGACCGCACGGACTTTTCAGAACATAATTGATCACATTGATTTTGGGGATTTTGTAGGCGTTTCCCAGCCGGATGCAGCTGATCTCGCCATCCCCCAGCAGGTCATACGCCGCGTGGCGGCTGATGCCCAGCATGGCTTGCAGATCCTTGACCGTTACAATGTCCGGGTATTCTGCAAACATGAGCTTGTACATTTCTCTGATTTCTTTACAATCCATTCGATCACCATCCTTATAGTTAGCTTTCGCATATTTGCGATGTAAATATGGGATACTGCGCTTTTATGCGAATGTCAATAGTTTTCGCAAAATTGTTACGTTTTTCTTGCGCTTTTATGTTATGGTGTGGTACAATAAGGAAAATCCTGCAAAGAGAGTGAACTGAAATGAACATCGGAGAGAAAATCAAGCGCATCCGCCAGCACCGCCGCATGACCCAGAAAGAGTTGGGCGAGTTGGTCGACCTCAGCGCAAACCGCATTGCACAGTACGAAATGGGTTACCGCGTACCAAAAAAGCCCCTGCTAAATCAAATAGCAGAGGCTTTGCGTGTTTCCCCGTTGGCACTTTCCGATGGCGGAAACGGCCCGGCGAATGATATTCTGGAACAGCTTTTCTGGCTGGACGAGGAGCAGCCCGGCGTTATCAAACTGGTGCCCACCGAGCGCGGCACAGCACGGTATAATGCCAACCCGAACCTTGCGCTGCACTATGATGACAACGATAACTGGCCGCCGCGTTCCCCCGTGGCGATGTGGTTTGATGATACGATTCTGGATGATTTTTTAAAGGATTGGGCTGCGGTTCAGAAGAAGTTGTATGCTGGGGAGATTACGCAGGCTGAGTATTTTGAGTGGAAGATCATGTGGCCACGTTGAAGTCTGATTCTCTAAAAGGAACTTTAAAGCTGTAACATAAGACATACCCTTTGTACTTACCTATGATTGCTTCTATTTACTATGTAGAAAGTTTTGCACGAAGTAGTGAGACATCTCTTCCGTAGTTTGGAATCTTAAAGTTATTTAAAATATAATTTTCTGTTTCCGGACTCCAGTATATTTTCAAGTCCTTCTTTGCCCGGGTTATTGCAGTATAGAAAATGTTGTGATTGATACGTTCTTCAACATCTTTCGTGACAACAATTTTTACTGAATCGTATTCTAGTCCTTGGGCTTTATGTATTGATACCGCATATGCAACTTGAAACGGAACAGTAGCTTCTATGGAATCATTATCTTCATCAGTACTTTTGTATTTGTCAACATAAAACCGTATGATAGTATGACCAGACTCCGATTCGCAGACAATTTCAAAATCGTAGCCGGCGGCATCGAATTCATTTATCGATATTTCGAGTTCAACTTCAAACCATATTTTGTCATCGTCCAAGACGATTGAAACAATTTTCCCTTTCATATTATTATAGATAAGGGGATAAAATCTGTTCGATTCATTAAATAATATTGGGTCTCCTGCTTTGTAAATACCGATTCCCCACCTAATTGCAGGTGATGGATTGTTGAATTGTAATAGTCGATTTATATTATTTATCCCATACAGTCCATCGTAATTCAGACAAAGAACAATTTGGTCATCTGTTGTGTGTTCAAGAATCGACGTGTCGATTCTCGAAGAAAACCCGAATTTGACAAGCGCTTCAAGAATAGAGTTATCAAGCGTACGGACACGATTCCATACTTGTAGCAAGTTGGCATCTGTACTTCTAAACGGAGTGACCAGTTCGGAAATTGCAGAACCCGGAATAAACGCTTTTGCAATTTCAAACCAGTTTCCAAAGCGAATCGATTCGATTTGATATACATCTCCAACCAAGACTAATAGTTTAAACGAAACCTGTTCGAGAAGTTTTCGCATGTCAGCGTTACTCACAGTACTACACTCGTCTATAAATAGTATATCACAATCCTCTCTATTGCGGGAATCACACACGATTTTCGAAATTGTCTTAAACTCGCTTTTATCAACGATTACACGTCGTCGCATATTATCCACAGCTGGATTAGTATGCGCCACATAAAGTTTTCGCTTTTGCGCGAAAAAATTCGAGATGTGATTTAACATCGTGGACTTTCCGGTTCCCGCCGCACCGTATATAAAAGCCACCCGTGATGCAGAAAACATCTCGCAAAGAGCTGTTCTCTTTTCTTCTGAATCGATTTGGTACGCTGATTTCTCAAGCCATGACTCAACAGAATTGGTATAATTTCCAATTCCTTCTTTTGAAAGCTCTGTTAACGCCTCTATAATAGCTTTGCAGTCATTCACATATTCAGTCAAACACAAATGTCCGTGAAAAATTTGAAGCTCCTGATTTTTATGCTTATAATACAACCGACTATTATAATATGCGACCAAGTTTGGAATATTATCAAACTGTGTTATTTCATCCAATGGAGTGAACAGTTGTCGGTTTATTTCCGCCTGATTACGTACGAACCTGGCCAAAAGTTCATCCTCGTGACCGTCCATCGGTATGCACTCAAATAAAGTTGAAACCGCCGGATTATGATGACATAGCGAGAAACAAAAGGGCATTTTATCAAAAGGAATGCATCCATACCTTAGATATAAATTCGAAAGAAGGGTACAACTTTGCGCGTCAGATTGCTCTTTTATGATTTTATTGTTAAGGGTGTAAAGAAGATAGCGAAGAGTGTTTGCTCCTTTAGCTTGCTGCCTTACTAGGGTGGCACAATTCTTCAACACATCGAAAATATACGGAACTTTTGCACGCTGAAAAACCACACTGTGTGCAAAAGTATATACATTTTCATCTTCTACAATATCTAATAAAGTCATCCCATATTCAGTCATAAAGCGCATTAACATTTGGTATTCTACCGAACTACTATCTACTTTACGTCCTTCTCCTAACACTTGTGACAAACGCGTAAGTTCGCAGGGTCTGATTGAAACAGACCAACTATCGATTACTAGAATGTTCATAGTCATTCCCAAAACGCTCACAATGTCACTATGTATAGACATTCTCACTGAATAGTTATCCATTATGTTGTGCTTTGTAAATGCAATCACTCGCTCAAACTTACTGCTTCGTTCACTCGCCGTACTAAAAGTCACTTCGTAATAAATATGCTGATTCACAAAAAATGGTTTAACTTTTTGGATATAGTATCTCTCGGTAAAATTAACACTACTGCTATAGGAGCTTCGATTTTCAATCCGTTCAACTATTTGTTTATAATAATCAGACAGTTCAGTATCAGTATCTAATGGAAAATCTGATAAATTCTGTAGTACTTCTAATCCATATGTGTCATGCAGAAAGTTTTTGATCAATAGCAAATGAGTATAGTATTTAAGCATCAACCGCTCGGAACCGCCCTCATCCAAAGTATAATGGGATGCTGATTTTTGTAACATCTCATGGAAAACGGTTATGAATTTTGTATCGCGGTTACACTTTAAACTCTTGATTGCTTTTTTCTTCTGCTCGTAATCGTTTGGGTCGATATCACTCCCATTTGCATATATTTTTTCCGCAATATATTCGACAAAGTTTCTTAGATGAGCCAAAATGTCTGCTGATAGCAATCCTCGTTCTGACACCTCAAATTTTGCTATATTCTTGCAAATAATTCTGTCTACATTAGTAATTGCCTGATCAATATTCAACAACCTTGTCACCTCCATTGTCACAAAGTGCAGTTTCTTTTTCGTCTATCAAAAGTTCTCGTTGAACTTCAACTATTTCTTCGATACTAGCGATACAACTATCAAGATTCTTTAAGACCTCCTTTTCCCAGAAATGAACCGGCACCCAGTCCCGTGCTTGCAAGTCCTTATCGTTTCTTATATCGCGGGCGATATTCTCTTCAATTTTTTCTACCCAATACTCTCGATTGTGCTTGAGCTTTTTCTTGCGTTCATCCCAATTTTGTCCATGCCAAAACTCGCCATCAATAAATATTGCAATATGATATTTTTGAACAGCAATATCAGGAGACCCAGGCAAAGATTTGTCATTACGTTTATAGCGAAGCCCTTTATGCCAAAGGGCTTTGGCTAACAAAGTTTCCGCCTTTCCTTGTTTTAAATGTACACAAGACATACGCCTCGATATTTCCGGCGTAGTATCATACGATTTTGGATGTTTCATATTTTACACGTTTGGAACTTCCACAAAAGATATTTCTTGGCCATTAAAAGAGTATTTAATAAGTTTTATATCCATCCACGTTTGGGGCTGAGAGTTTCGATAACCCAAATTATAATTTCGGATACCTGTCTCCCGGCAGTTCCTTTTAAAATCTTCATCGAACCCATTTGCGATGATATAGGCTGTCACCATAGGATAGATATTATTCGCATATTTTCTTGTGACCCAGTCAACATACTTCATCACCTGCTGAACCACATTGGAATCCTTTTTGCCAAGGCAATCTTTTTTAATTTCTACCACAAGGTATTTATCAATGCAAAAAGGAACGGGGATATTGCTTTCTTCATTCCATACAGATTTCCGATACCCAAAAATATCGATCCATTCCATATACTTAATGGGTTTAAATGGCGATGCAGACACCTGATGACATACATAGTCCCATCGTTGCAGACTATCGGCGTCTTTTATAAGGCAATTCTCTTTAGAAAGTCTTTCTATTGCAGCAGCCTCTACCATTTGTTCACTACATATTCCATCCTTATTCACTATTGGATATGTTTGCAAAATCGACTTTGCTGTCAGGAAATATTTCTTTTCCTTTGATACTTTTTCGTATACCCTACGATGAATTTGATCATCAAAGACTATTGTTTTTGATGAACCTGTCTGTCTTCTAATCAATGCTGCTAACGCGAAGGATTCTTCATCGTCCATTTTGATAAACGAGCGCCCATCAACAACACGCAACGACTTGAATGCGTTTGGATACGATGTGAGCGCCTCATCCATATCTACTGATGCATTATATGTTTCTATTACAGGTTTAAAGAAGCATACGCATCGGTTGTCCGGTGTGATATCAGGGAAGAGTTTTACATCTTCAATTTGATTTTCAGAATAAGCTTCTGGTTTGTTTGCGCCGATATAACCCCAGTATTTGCAATCCTTTCCAACATTTACAAGTTTTCCCATTCCATGTATTTCGCGGTCGAAGAAAAAGAAAACATAATCGTTTTCTTTCATCCCCAAATAGTCTGTGAAAGTGGATTCTTTAGCCTTTGACTTGGACCAATTTCCAGATTTCAAGGTGTTCTCCAAGTGCATTCGTGTGCTATATATCCCCGTCGAGAAAACCTCGTTATATATGGCATTTGCGTTTTTTATCACTTTACCGTTGGCATCCTCTATTTTTCCAAGTAAAAAAAGATATCCTGCCATTTACAATTCCTCCGAATGGGTCACTTTTTCAATGTACGTATTGTTCAACCAAAAGCACTGCTTAGTCATATAACCACCATCTGGCAACTGCGCCACATCACTTGCATTCTGTCCATGAGGACGAACATGGGACACACTATTCTCTGATTTTTTTGGCAAGTCGCTATGACAGTATCCTTTATCGTCTTTAATGATACGAACACCTTCGCGAAGTGTATTTACTGTCTTTTGCCAAACATCATGGACTTCTTCCAAGTCTTCAACTGGGATATTCCAAAATTGGATACGTTGGAAAGCGCTATCACCATCCGGCGTCTTCTTGAAAATGATGAATAGAAACTTAGTCGGTGCCAACTGCTCATACAGAGTAGATGTTTCCCATTCTTCATTGACAATAGTACAGAAGTCGATTGCTGGAAACGACATACTCTCTTTTATTTTTCCATTTGAGCTAACCATGATCGTTTTGGGAACGATGGATGCCTTACGAAATTCGTCTGTATGAGCAACATTTCCCTTTATCCCCAACATCGCTGCAAACAATAATGCGTTTGCATTTTTGGCATTAGGAGATACATTGAATTTCCGCAGTAAATCAGTTCGACTCATCCCCAAATACGGCTTCACTATTTTACTGATTTGAGCTTCAAATGTGTTTTTACGGAGAGATTCCGGGTCACGAATAATGTGTTCATTGGGTACGCCACCGAAAACGCGTTCTCGCAGCATCTGCGTCATATAACTTTGCTTTAGAGAATACGCCCTCTTCATTGCTGGGATATCACTGAATGGCTGCTGGCGAGTATCCTTTGCGTTTCTTCCTTTTGGACAAGCCGCTAAATACATCGTGTCACCCTCGCTGATTTCATGCGCATGACCAGACTTGATTTTATCCATCAATATCTTCCAGTCATTGCGAATGACCTGAAGGTCCTCTTCCGGGAAATCAAAGATAAACGCATCCGCGATACGCAAATCCCTTTTATCTACACCAGTTTCATATTGATAGGGCATTAAAAGCATACAAGCACATTTTTGCCAAAATGCACTCTGCTCAAAAGGAACTTTATACTCTTCCATATAGTTAAGCATATCACAAACAAGCCGTTCCTTTGCACGGATTCCTTTTGCAGTTTTTTCAAAAGGAGTCACTTTCAGCTCTACACCTGCTTCTTCAAAATCCGGCGTGGGGTCACTGTTCGGACGATATCCGAACCAACTCTCTTCGATAACATTGCCGGCAGCACCTTTTCCTGTGGATAACCGACCTGTCTTATCGATTTCGCCAAAAGTCTTGCCAACGGCCTCCTGTGCACGCCTTAGTACATCTTCTTTTGTTTTGTATGTGTTGGACATTTTGACACCTCCGAAAAAAGTACTTGATCTTTTTGCTGTTTTCTGGTATAATGTGCAAGGTTACTTACAATGCTGCAAAAATACTTGATCTTTTGCGTGCATTATGGTATACTTAATTATAATTATATCATAAGTCGAGGTGTTATAAAAGTGGCTGCAGATGCTCCGATTCGTGTTGTAGAGCTATTTGCTGGCGTTGGGGGATTCAGAGTCGGTCTTGAACGCAGCTCTTCTAGGTTTCAAACAGTATGGGCAAACCAATGGGAACCCGGTCAGGCCGGGCAATGGGCTTACAAATGTTACACCCGGAATTTTGGCGAAAAGTCTTTTTGTTCTAACGAAGATATCGCTACTGTTATTGACCAAGTGCCTAAGCACGATTTACTGGTCGGCGGTTTTCCCTGCCAAGATTATTCCGTAGCAAGTACTGGCGCAAAAGGTATCGAGGGGAAAAAAGGGGTCCTGTGGTGGTCTATTCACAAAATCATACAAAGGCACCATCCGAAGTATGTTTTACTCGAAAATGTTGATAGATTGCTAAAATCGCCGACAGCACAACGCGGAAGAGATTTCGGCATCATTTTGAAATGCTTGCAGGAAGAGGGCTACGGTGTTGAATGGCGTGTCATTAATGCAGCAGAGTATGGTTGTGTCCAGCGCCGTAGGAGAACTTTCATTTTCGCTTTTAAAAATACGACTAAACAATATAAAAGGCTGTTAAAGGATTCCATTTCAAAATCGGATTTGAATTGGCTTGTAGAAAAAGGATTCTTTGCAAGCGCATTTCCTCTTGAAAAAGAAATAGCAGACAAAACAAAAATCACATACACAGATTTGAATGAATTCAAAGATACAGTAGAAGTTACCAAACGGTTTAAGACCACCTTTTATAATAGCGGTGTAATGCTTGATGGTCATGTTTTTTCGGCAGAAACGACACCGCATGGAGAGCCTGCGCAAAAATTGAGTTCCATTGTTGTTGATGGTGATATCGATGATAAATACTTTCTTTCTTCTGAAGAACTTCCCAAATGGGAATACATGAAAGGCGCAAAAACGATAGACCGCGTATCGAAAACCGGTTTTGCATACAAATTCTCTGAAGGTCCCATTGCTTTTCCGGACCCCCTTGATAGACCAGGTCGCACGATGCTTACTAGTGAGGGAACAAAAAACCGAAGTTCCCATGTTATCGAAGACCCGCATACGAAAAAGTTTCGTCGCCTAATGCCTGAAGAATGTGAACGCATGAATGGATTCGACACGGGCTGGACTGATACGGGAATGCCCGAAAGACAACGGTATTTTATTATGGGCAATGCATTGGTCGTTCCTCTCATCACACGAATGGGGAATCAATTGCTGAATATTTTATAAACAAAAACCAAGGTCAGCTATGCGGGCCTTGGTTTTTGTGTCTTTTGAGGTGGTCGTATGGAAAAGCCTATTCGTGTTGTAGAGCTTTTTGCTGGAGTAGGCGGGTTTCGTCTTGGACTAGAACAAGCATCCTCACGCTTTCAGACTGTCTGGGCAAATCAGTGGGAACCATCTATGAAAAAGCAATTTGCCTATGAATGTTATGTGAAACATTTTGGTGCAAAGAAAGAGCATGTCTGCGCTGATATAAAGAATGCCAAGTCTCAAATTTCATCCCATGATCTTCTGGTTGGAGGATTTCCCTGCCAAGACTACTCGATTGCAAAAAGAAATCCACAAGGTATCGAGGGAAAAAAGGGAATCTTGTGGTGGGAAATAGATTCGATTCTCTACGAGCATCGCCCTTCCTATGTGTTACTTGAGAATGTAGACCGCCTTATAGTTTCACCCGCATGGCAACGAGGACGTGACTTTTCCATCATACTTCGGTGCTTCTATGAAAAAGGTTACGCAGTCGAATGGCGCGTTATAAATGCTGCCGACTATGGTTTTCCGCAACGGCGTCGCCGCACCTTTATCTTTGCATATCATAATGATACGCAACTATTCCGGAATGCAGCAGATGATATTTGCATTCGCGGATTAAAGGGAGCACACAGGCAGGTCACGCGTGACGGCTTTTTCGCGCCGATATTTCCGCTTTCTTCTCATGGTCAGACCTATACTGAGGGATGGCTTGATGAATTTGCATTTTTTGATATGCAAGAGCTTTCGGATTCTCAAAGAAGCCGATTTTATAATACAGGTTTAATGGTAAACGGGAGATACTATTCCGTAGAGGGAATCCCCTCGCGCAGAGCCCCAACTTCGATTGGGTGTATTATAGAAGATGGTGTTATAGATGAGCAGTATTATCTTACGGAAAGTACTATGCCGCGTTGGCGTTATGTAAAAGGAGCCAAGCAGGAGTTACGCCACCGGAAAGATGGAACGCGCTACATCTTTTCTGAAGGGGCAGTTCCGTTCCCCGACCCCCTAGATCGTCCAGGCAGAACGATGCTAACAAGCGAGGGAAGTTTGAATCGCAGCTCCCACGTTATCCTAGACCCCACAAGCAATCGGTTACGAACTTTAACTCCTATTGAATGTGAAAGATTAAATGGTTTTCCTGATAATTGGACAGCAGGAATGCCAGATAGGATGCGGTATTTTACTATGGGGAATGCATTGGTGGTACCCCTTATATCAAAAATAGGCTTCAATTTGTTGCATTTTCTGTAGAACCATCACAAATTTGCAATCATTTGAAAGCAAAATATATTTTAAAACGAGGTGGCTGTAAAGTTATGGATATTCAAGAACGTCTTGAAAAAATGATTCACGGTGCGCCTAATTCCACAAACGCATATCTTCGAGAGGTATGCAAAAATTGTCATATTGGTACGACAAAAACTGCAATGCACATCTATATGCTCCGGCTTGACGGAAATAAACGTCCTAGAATTCGAGACTTTTGCGAATTTCTATTTGACAAAATTGTTGATTACTGTATTCCTGCGTCCGAAATACGAGCGGCAAAAGAAAAAAACGAAAAATATAATACAACACAATATACGACGAGGCTTGCTCGAAAGGCCAAAAATCTTTTTACCCATATTTCAAATTCTGGCGAGGTAGGCGAACTCGCATTATCTGTTTTAACTCAGGAATTTTTGAATATGCCACAACTATTGTGTAAAATGTCCTTGAAGACAAATCCAAATGTTCATTTTCATGGTGCCGATGGACTCTATGGGAAATACGATAATTTGAATAAAAAGTTTCTCTTATATTGGGGAGAGTCAAAAATATATGAAGATGTCCAACAGGCACTGAATAATTGTTTTGATAGTATAAAAGAGCTACTTATAGAAGAAGGCACGATGGGCACTTATCGCGAACGAGATATATCACTATTCCGTTCAAATATTGATTTTGAGGATGCCGAACTGCAACAAGTGATTCTCAAATATTTGGATCCTGATAATGAAGAATACAATAGCCTTGAATATCGGGGTGTTTGCTTAGTCGGGTATAGTGAAACGGCATACCCAAAAGATTTTTCCGCCGTTGAAGGAAAAATATTTGAGATTATAACAACAAAAATCAACGATTTTCAATCATCAATCAAGAAAAAAATAAGTGCCAGACCACCATTGGCCCAATATACCATCGAGGTGATTCTGGTTCCCGTTTCTGATGCAAATGAACTTCGTGAAACATTTAAAAAGGTCTTATCGGAGGGATAATGATGTCTGTGGACAACCTTTCTGCGAATATTGTCGAATCTCCAAAATTTCGGAAAACATATTTGTCTTTATTAAAAAAATCTGTGTCATCTCAAATCCCAGCCTTAATTTCGACAAACGATTCAGGTGATATTGAATGGGCCTACTTGATTTCCTGCGCAAGTCTGCTATTCGGCTCTTCTGATGGTTCAGTTTTAGATATAGCATATCGAATTTGTCAGGCGGCTATTTGTGAACCTACCCTCCCATCCGAATATAAAAATGCAGCTGCCGGAATTTTTGCACTGTCAGCAAATAACGCTGCAATCACCTTGTCTGTGTCAAGGGCTTTGTTGGTCCCGGATTTTAATGAATACCTTCCACTCCAAGCAAATATCGATATAGCAAAAAAGCAATTTTCCAATTCAATTATCGACAACGATGAGATATTCGTTCTAAATGAGTTTCAAAAAGAAGTTTATACTTCATTTCAAGATAACGATGCTATCAGCATTTCTGCCCCCACTTCTGCAGGAAAGTCATTTGTTCTCCTTCACTTGTTATCTAACTTTATATTAGAAACTCATAATCCAAAAATCATTTACATCGTTCCAACTCGTGCATTGATTCAACAAGTCGAGATGGATATTCGCCAACATTTGAAAGACTCTAATATAAGTGCAACTGTAACAAGCGTTCCTGTTCTTCCAAGCGATTTCAATCAATCGTCCTGTGTTTTTGTTTTTACACAAGAACGGCTTCAATGGGTACTAAGTGAACATACTGATATCAATTTCGATTTGGTTATTGTTGATGAAGCACATAAAATCAGTGATAATTCACGAGGGATTCTTTTAAGTCAAGTTCTACAAAAAGTTTCATATATGGGGAACTGTAAGTTCATTTTTGCAAGCCCAATGTCAGAAAATCCTGGTGCGCTATTTAGGACTATTAAGCCGACATACACCAAGCAAGAGATTGTTTCTGAAATTGTTACCGTAAATCAAAATTTGATTTGGATTTCCAAAGATGGACCTTCAACGACTAAGTGGCGCGTAGAGCTTCTTGCAGAAAAGGAAAAAATTCAACTAGGCTATGTTGTAACAGAACGCATAACTAAAACATCTATGCGACTTCCAATTTTAGCATACCGTATTTCCGCAGGACAAACAGGAAATTTATTATATGTGAATTGTGCATCTGAAGCCGAACGAGTTTCTATACAGTTAAAAAGCCTTATTTTAAATGATAAACCAGGTTATCAGCCGTCAACACGTGTTTGTGAATTAATTAAACTGGTCAAGAAGACGGTTCACCCAGATTATGCTTTAATTGAAGTTCTTAAGGCTGGTGTTGCCTTTCATTATGGTAATATGCCATTAGCGATTCGTAATGAAATCGAGAATCTTTTTAAACGGGGAGATATTTCATTTCTTGTTTGTACATCTACGTTAATTGAAGGTGTTAACCTACCAGCTAAATCAATTTTTATCCGTGGCCCTAAAAAAGGTTCCAGAACCCCAATGAATGAAATGGACTTTTGGAATTTAGCCGGACGAGCAGGGCGCCAAGGAAAAGAATTTCAAGGAAATATTTTTTGCCTTGATGCGGAAGATATAACTGTTTGGAAAACCGGAACACCTAACACACGGAAGAAATACAGAATTGAAAGCACGCTTGATTACATTACTACATCAAAGCGAGATGAACTTCTTTCATTTATTATCAGCAAAAGAAGTCATAGTCAAGATGCAGAACTCGACTATGCATATACTTATTTTTTGGAAACATATAGTAAATACAATGGTATATCAAATTCTTTTATGCCTGGCCTTTACGGTGTAGAGTTTTGTGCTAAAGTGGACACAGCAATAAAAGATGCATTGTCGAACATTTCTCTTCCATTGACACTTTTATCTAAAAACCCTGGAGTCAATCCCTTTGCGCAGCAACAACTATTAACATATTTTGAAAGAGAAAACAAACCCGTTGATGAATTGATTCCACCTTATCCTGAAAACGATGATGCACAAGAACGGTATATGCACATTATTGGTCGTATTTCAAACTATTTGTCAGGTGATACATATCGACTAAATGCATATAGGTCTGTGCTGATAACAAACTGGCTACGGGGGTATAGTTTGGCTCGGATAATTTCGAAGAACATCGAATGGAATCGTAGGCAAGATACAGGCAAAAGTTTAGCCTCCATTATACGCGATACAATGAGAGATATTGAAGAATACGCTCGATTCCGCTTTTTAAAATATACAACATGTTATATCGATATTCTTAAATTCTATCTAGAGAACAATGGAAATCTAGAAGCTGCCGAGAAAATGCCTCAACTCAATTTATGGCTTGAGTTTGGATCATCTCAAAAAACCCAGATTTCACTTATGTCATTGGGCTTCACAAGAACTGCAGCAATTGAATTATCTGATTTTATGGTCAGGGAAGATTTAGAACGCGAACAGTGTTTGCAGTGGTTACAAAGCAACAACTTGCATTCACTAGAACTGCCTCAAGCAATAATCGAAGAAGCCACAAGAATCATTGAACTCCAATAATTTATTTGCTTTTAGGTTGATAAAATAGTCTAAGCGTAAAAAGCAATTCAACTTTGATTAGTCAGTTATTCCCTTTTTTATGATTTGAATCCACTGATGGTCCCCAGCCATACGCCCATTGGTCTTTTCAATAATCAGCAGCGGATCAAAGAAAGGAACATCCATCTCCCGGAGGATACCTTTCAGACCGGCTCGGCTGGCGGGGAGGCATCTTTCTTTCAGAAACTCCTCGAAATCCGCCCAAGACGGATTTTCTACAACGCCAAACGCCCGCAAAGGGATTCGGTCGGTGTAGTTCTTCATGCGGACAACTTCGTGCTTGAAATCAATGTCGATGACCGTACATAGCTGCTTACCGTTCATGAAATTCATCCGCATGGTAAAATCCGGGTCCGTGCTGAAATGCTCGGCGTTATAGATATACTTGTATATGGTCTGGCGCGACACGCCGAACTGTTTCGCAATCTCGGTGTTGCCGATGCCTTTTCTATGCAGTTCCAAAACCTCTACGGTCTGGTCGGGGGTAAGCTGCGCCTTGCGACCCGCATTGCGCGGATTTGGATTATTGATTTTCAGCATCTTTGCAAGTTCTCGCAATTCACCCAAATCAGATGTGCCAAAAATCTCTTTTATTTGCTGTTGGTAATCAATCGGCATCCAGTATCCCTCCCAAGTCGTTTTCTACTATTACTATATCGTGATTTCGGGGAAATGTCAACAAATTAAAATATTTACAAACAAGATGCGGCAGTTCTATCTCAGCTATCCAATTTTCCAGACAGTGTCTGGAAAATTGAATTAGTCGCACTACTGCGAGTTACTGTCCATCTCCGATAAGGAAAAGCGCAGCTTCTATGAAAAGAAAGCAGTCAACGCCGGATGGTCTGTCCGTGAGATGAAGCGGCAAATCGATAGTTCTCTGTTTGAGCGTCTGCTTCTGTCCCGCGGTGATGCCAACAAGGAGCAGGTTTTGGCGCTGGCTGAAAAAGGTGTGGACTACGCCAAGCCGGAGGACATCATCAAAGACCCGTATGTGTTTGAATTTTTAGGTCTGCCGGAGGAGAAGCCGTTCCTTGAAAGCGACTTGGAAGCGGCACTGGTGCGGCAAATCGAAGATTTCCTGCTGGAACTTGGTCGGGGCTTTATGTTTGTCGGCACGCAGCAGCGGGTCACTGTGAATAACACCCACTACTATGTGGACATGGTGTTCTACAACAAGATTTTGCACGCCTATGTGCTGATCGAGTTGAAAACCACCAAACTCACGCCCGAAGCTGCCGGGCAGATCAATATGTATCTGAACTACTATGCTATGCCGCAGAGGTCAACGACCCGGAAGACAATCCGCCCATCGGCATCATCCTCTGCACCGATAAGGACAGTGTAGCGGCTGAATATGCCTTGGGCGGGTTATCAAACCAAATTTTTGCTTCTCGGTATGTTCTGTATATGCCGAATAAGGAGCAGCTTATCAAGCAGGTGGAGGAAGTTCTAAAGTGTTGGTACTCCCACGAGGGTGACTAAGCGCGTCATCTGGCTTTGCGTGAGCTGCTAATTTCCTTGATTGCTGCATAGTGTTTTCCACATTTTCGGCTGATTTCGTTGAAAAAATCGGATGTCACAAATTCCAGCAGCCATACTTTGGGAATCATGTACTTGGGTGTCTGCAAGATGGTTTTCAGCAAGCCCTTGCTGCACCATTTCAGAATGGTGTGGCGTTGGTAGCCTGTCACCTCGCAGACTTGCGCAACGGTCAGTACATCCGGGTAATTTGCCAGTTGCTGCTCGTACCATTCCTTGGCCAGCAGCCGTTCTTCGCCCTTATAGTTCAGCTTGCGCTCCAACGATGTGGCAGGTTTCTTGTGTTTGGGGTAGTTGTAATACCACCCGCTGGGCGGAGTGTAGCGCATCGGGTCGGACTCGCGGCGGTAGAGATACTCGGCAACATCTTTCTTGGCGATTTTATAGCAACGCGTTTTCTTTCCGTTGTTTTTGCAGGGAACAAGCCCGCTTTGCAGAAGATAAAGCGAGGTTCGTGTTCCGATATGGCATACGATGCGGAAATCGTTGCGGCTCATCGGGTCCGGATAGGGCGTTAGAATTTCTTCGATTTTTTCTGCCAGCGGGTCTTTGCTTACAGTTGCTTTCTTCATTTCGGGTTCTCCTTGTTTGTAAAGTGGAACCCGAAAAATCACTACTTCATTTTTCTGTTTCCTGCATTTTTTCTCATTCGTGTCCGCAAGGCCGCACTATTATCTAGCTTTTGGGGCAGGGCTTATCTTGCATCTTATCTTGCATTTCTCCCAAAAAGCCGCCATTTTTTCCCCAAAACGGGCGTTTTTTCTTCTTTTCGTACCTACATTGTTTTTCGCTGGTTTATCAGTGTTTTCTCCACAAACATCGCCCAAAATCAGCGGACAAACCAGCCTGCACTGACCTTAGTTGCAGCTATAACGCCCTTTCAAGGATTAACTCGAAATCAATTTGGCAGCAATGCCACGTGGGTTCGAATCCCACCGTCTGCGCCAAAGGCAGCACCCTGCGGGGTGCTGCTTTTTATTTTTGCGGCAAACTATGTAAGGGCTGCAAGGTGGGATTCGAACAGCCCGTGCCCGGCGCTTTGCGTCCCGCCGGGCAAAAATGCCCCGGTGGGGCATTTTTAGGGCGCGGGAGAGTCCGCGCGTCTGCGCCAAGTATCACTACTCAGTTCTACATTGGGTAGTGATTTTTTATTGCTAGTTTGCAAAATTCCGTTAGAAGCATATATTGTTTCAGGTGTATTCTGGTACAAATGATACCAACTATCTAATTGGGGTGGTATAGGAATCAATTTAGTCCGGTTGATAATTTCAAAAACATGTACTGTTGAAGCCTTGTTTATGAGGTTCATTTCTCCTATTCGTCCCGGAAGAACGGACTCTCGTAAGCTCACGCAGAAACCTGCGGTCAGCTTCACTTACAGAGTAGCATAAATTCCTCTTTTGAATAGTCTTTTAAGCGGATTTCACCATCCGCTTTTTTGCCATACCATTTTTTCTGAAACCACAAACAACCCAGCCCGCAGAATCTTTGATGTGTAATTCTGCGGGCTGGGTTCTATTTCTTTCAAAGCTGGCAAATCATCCTTTGCAGCTTCGACTTTGGAAGCGTACATATTCTGCAATGTTTCGCAATCAGCAGCACCACTTCCAGCAAAACCACCATCAATAGCTGACTTGTAGGTAGTCAGGTTCTTTACTTCTTTTTCATTATTTGCTGCTTGAGCTGCGGCTAACTGAGTTGCAATGATCTTTGAACATTTCAAATAGTCTTCCAAATAAGTTTCTTTGAAATTAGGGTCAGCCAACAGTTGACGGTGAGATCCCATCATATACAAAGACACACCCATTGCTTCAGAGTTTTCACCAAACTCATTGATCACTTCACCCAACCAAGCATAATACACTTTTGGATCTGCATCATCTCCCTTAAGACGGATATAATCAGCAGCCTTACGAGCAACAATCCAGTCCTTACCATACTTTCGGTCATTACCGAAATATTTCACACGTGTATCATACACCTTCATCAAATCATCGATAAGAGCAGCTTTCTTAGCCGGATCTTTCTCGGTATTGATTTTCCAGTCCATGATCCTCACACCATACAAGTAGATATCCTTATGAGCTCCCGGACATTCGGTATAAGCCTGATACCAGAATTCATAAGCATCCTTGAAATTCCCTGCTTTGGCGTAAGGGACAAACAAGCTGATATTGGTAATACAACGTACGCTATCTTCACCAGAACCGAACGGAGTACCAGTATCCACACCTTTTTGTGCATAAGCTCCGAACGACATCATAGAGCATCCGAGAGCCAATAATAATACTTTGATCTTCATATTTATTTCTATTAAAGTTAACTATTTAGTTAATCGACCTTAAATTTCATAAACCATGCTTCATTGAACGTATAATTCACAGTAAAACGAAAATACTGTTCATCAATCATGTTCATCTTCACTTCCGGTTTCTTTTTCACATACTCAAACGATATGTTAATCAACGAACGGTTATCAATTAACGGCAACCCCAGACCAAGGCTTGCTCCGATCTCGTTATAACCGTCTCCGGAAGGATTGGCATCTGTCCGGTTCATACGCAAATAAGAATTGCCATAATGGACACCTGCGCGATAACGAATCCTGCTGAAATATGATTTGCGCATATAATCCGGTATATATTCGCCACCAACCGCTACCCGATAACGATTCTTGAAATTATCTTTCTCCCCAAAGTAAGGCATTTTTCCCCAATCTTCATAAGAAAAATCAGCTGCTAACGTTAATTTATTTTGTTTCACATAAGAAAGCCCCACTCCATACGAATTAGGCAAAGCAAACGCTTTCCCGCTGATCGTATCAGACTGAAG
>ENA-ORCP01001601-ORCP01001601.1-human-gut-metagenome-genome-assembly--contig:-NODE-1601-length-19287-cov-3.529256_pt1 | contig 19287 bp, 8 predicted proteins | sample MGYA00242990_ERZ507991 | MGnify/ENA primary metagenome ERZ507991 (study PRJEB26167, sample SAMN06115496) | human gut metagenome | host: Homo sapiens | place: China:Henan | collected 2015-05-07 | study... | reverse complement strand
GCCGGACCATCCCCCTCACCCCAACAGCTTCATTGACAACAGACCATGCCACTCCAGCATAAATTTGTACCAAGAAGGGAGAGCAAGAATAAAAATGAGAAGAAAGGGAGTAAGAATTCTAGCAATATTTATATTGATTTGCATTAATATTAGCATTTTTTCTAGAGTAAATGCTGATACTATTAATGTTGCGCTAGAGAGTGAAGAATATGCGATTTCACAAAAAAGCTTAACAATAAGCAGAATTATACCTAAAACAGATATTGAAGAATTCAAGCAACAATTTAATTTGGAGAAAGAAAAAGTTCATGTTTATGCCAAGAATGGTACTACTGAGATAAAAAATGGAGTTATTGGAACTGGAATGAAAATTCGTTTTGATAACATAGAGAATGAGTATACTGCATGTGTTATTGGAGATATAAATAGTGATGGAGAAATTTCTCAGTATGAAATAAGTAAAGCAATAAAACATGTTGTTGGACTTGAAGCTCACCAATTATCTGGGATAAATGCAACAGCAATAGATGTTGACGGAGACGGAGAGATTACACAAAAAGATGTTAGTATTTTAATAAAATATGTTGTTTATGGAAAATTGGACATTGATGGGAAAAAGACCCCAACAGCTCCAATTATAAGTGTTTTATCTGGAGAACAAGGAAAAAATAATTGGTATACTTCTGGTGTTGAATTGCAAATAAACAAACCTGAGAAATCTCCTGTAAAAATTGAATATATGGTATTAGAGATTACTGGAACAGAAAATATTCAAGAAACACAAATTGACGATGATAAAAAGATAACAATTCAACAAGATGGAACATATGAAGTAAAAGCTTATAGTGTTTCTGTAATTGGAACAAAATCTGAGATTGCAACATTGACTGTAAAAATTAATAAAACTCCACCAATAAATGCTGAAATAGTGGCAACACTTGGAAGTGAAGATGGAACAGAATACATATTTGGAGAAACAGCTAAACAAAATATATATGTTAAGGAAAGGGAGAAAATTGGAAACAAAGTAACAATTGAAGCACAAGGGGCAAATGAGCTTAAAGCAGGAACAAGTTTACCGATTGTGTTGGAAAACGAGGGAAAAACAAAATTAATTGTTTCAACCGAGAATGAAGCAGGTTTAGTAACAAAAAGAGAATATACTGCCATTATAGATAAACAAATAAAAAGACCAGGAAGTTTAACTTTGAAATTAAACGATGCAAATGGAAATGAATATAAATCTAATACTTGGACAAACCAAAATGTTTATATGGAAGTTGTACAAGGTGGTCAAAATATAGTAACAACGTTTAAGGTTGATGGAACAGTAGCCATTGAAGAAAGGTCTGAACCACTAACAATTACTCAAGAAGGATTATACACAATTACGGTTATAAATAGAGATGATGTGGGAAATGAAAGTGAAACATCATTTAAAGTAAAAATTGATAAAACAGCTCCAGTTGCACCAGTATTACAAATTGTAAAAGGCGAAAAAGACCAAGAAGATAATGAATGGTATAAGGGAGATGTAAATCTAAAAATAATAGAATCTACAGAAGATGAAGGTGGCTCAGGTGTCAGTCACGCAACATATGAAGTAAGTGGTACAGCAAATGTACCAGAAACTAGAACAAATGGACAAGAGATGTCGATTGTAAATGAAGGAATTTATACAATTACAATATATGAATATGATGTGGCAGGCAATAAATCAAAAGGAGCTACACAGGTTATAAAAATAGATAAAACGACTCCTCAAAATATAAAATTAGTGGCAAGTCAAATAACAGGAAAAACGTTCCACATACAAGCTTCATCAGAGGAGAATTTATCAGGAACAGCAAAATATCAATTATATATAGATGGAAAATTATATAAAGAGTTAAATTCTAGTGAAAATACTGCAGATTTTGATGTAATAGAACAAAGCTCAAAAACACATCAGGTATCTATAATTATTTATGATGTGGCAGGAAATGCAAATATAGAAACAATACAAGTTAATATGGGGCGTTTAAATACAAGCGAAATTGATCATATTGAATTTGAGATAAATAGTTTTACACGTACGAATAATGGAAGTGCAGTTGCCAATGGTGCAGACTTCTTAATTTCAGATACAAGTTTGTCAGATGCCTCTAAATTCATACAAGTAAATTCTGCAACAACTAATGTAAAAGGAACTATAACTGGTAATATTAAATTAGTAAGAAAAGATGGAGAAGTTGTAAATGTCTTGGAATACTTCCCACAAGGATTACAAATAGAAGTTTCTCAGTATTCAAACGGAAGTGGAACTGTATGGCAACATAATGCAAACATAAATATGCTAAATACTACAAATTCTAACCAAGGAAAAGAAGAGGGGCAGGCATATAGTTCAACAGTGGATGTATCTAATAAACAGAATAATGATAACAAATTTGAAATATCTGATGAAAAACAAAAAGGAACAAGAACATATACAAGATTTATTATAAAAAGTGTTACTTTAAATGATAAAAATATACCATTTAGAATAACAAGTAATGTAATATAAAAAGAAGGAGTGGGGAAAATGAGAATTGTTAAAAAAGTTATATCAGCATTTATAATAATTACATTAGTTAGTTTAACGCCAATATCACTTTACATGAATAGTTCTAATGCAACTAGTAATGTACAATTGTCACTTACTCCAACTCCGTACATTGATGTTGTGCTTGCTAAATCTAAAACTAGTACAGACCTTACAAATTTCCAATCTGACCTTCTTACAGCATTGGAAAAACAAGGAATAAATAAAAATCAAGTTAAGATAAGCGCGATAGAAGCTCAAAATGTAAACATTGCTGAAGGATTTGAATGGCAAAAAGATGTATCATCAACAATAGGTAGCATAAGCATTACAAATGGTGGAAAAAATGTTGAGATGAGAGGAAACAGAACTAACCCAGGAAAGAATGCTATATGGATTATACCAGGACAAGCACAAGAGCAAGAATTTAATTTCTCATATAATATTGATTATGGAGATAGTTTTAATGCTGCTGGTATGCTTTTAAGGGTAAAACAAGATGGAAATACTCTTACAGGTTATATGCTAAGTTTTAATAATACATGGACCAGTGCCGCAGGCGGCCAATTGGGGGCAATATGGAAATTTACATATGGAATAGGAAACAATTCAAGCAATATGACAAAAACATTATTAAAAGGACTTAGTATAAATAAAAGTGGAACTTTAAATGTTAAAGTAACTGATTCTGAAATTGAAATATCGGGTGGAGGACTAAGCTCTACGGAAACATATACATTTACAGAAGAATATGGAAATGGTTATGGATTTTTCTCTGACCACTATTCACATGATTGTAGCCAAATTGGTAGTTTCACTTTAACAAACATAAATTTAAAAACAACAAATGTAAGAAAATTAGAAGATGTTTTAAGAGAACCAGACTGGAGAGAAGAAGCAATAAAAGTGTTGGTAAACGTAAATGATGTAGTAAACCAACAATTAAACAACCCAACAACACTAGGAGAATTATTAACAAGAACAGTAAACGACGAAATTTATTACACTGCATGGGGACAAACGGTTAATAAGACTCAATCCGAACAATTTATAAAAGCAAATAATAATAATGGTATATTTATAAATAATACAAATTATACTAATAGCATAAATCAAACAGCGCAATATATAAAAGGCTTGATAAACCAAAGGAAATCATCAGAGTATGTAATATTAAATGAAAACACTATATTGTCAGCAGCAGATTCTAGCATTATGAAGAACACGGCTAATAGCCAGTATCCATATGGAAAATGGAAAGTTGTTCACGATTGTGAATATTACGAAAATAATATGGGGCAATATGCTAAATCGGGGCAATATATTTCCGATATGATAACTAGTTTTGATAAAACAGGCAAATATGAAATTTACTACGAAGATCAATCAACACAACCATCGGTAATATATGTTCATCGTAGACCGGTTGCGGAAATAGACGTTAAAAGAAATGGAAATAGTGTTACTTTAACGAGTTTGGGTTACGACTTGGATAGTTATTCTAAAAATAGGGGAATTTCTGAAGAAGAATGGAAATATAGAAAAGTTGGTGAGACCACATGGACGAATGGAAAATTAACATCTATAACAAGTGGGGTTGATTATCTTGTGCAATTAAGAGTAAAGGATTACCAGAATACATGGAGTGCACCTGTGAGTAAATATATTACAACTAATAATGTACAACCAATCGCCTCATTTAAAATAAAAAATAATAATGTATCAATTTATGAGAATGTTGAAGTCGTAGATGGTTCTTATGACCCATATGGAGGAACAATTACATCAAGAAAATGGACCGTATTTAAAGATGGTACACAAATTTACGAAGGTAGCACTATATTACAAAATTATTTAAACTATGGTACTGGAAAATATACGATGAAATTGCAAGTAACAAATAATAGAGGAATGACATCTGAGACATTTAGTAGAAATTTTACTGTGATTCCAGATGATGAGGCACCAGAATTTGTTGCAACACCAACTTCATGCGATTGGCAATCAAGTGTAACAGTAAATGTTAAATTTTCAGATAGATTAGGCAGTGGATTCAAAAGTTACCAATATGCAATTACTAATAGCCAGAGTACTCCTTCGAGTTGGAGCAGTGCAATTGCTAAGAGTACAGATAATATAAAAATAACTCAAACCGGTATAATGTATCTACATATAAAAGCAGTTGATAATGCTGGAAATACGAGTGCGGATAGAGCTGTGGGACCATTTAAAATAGATAATGTTGCACCAACAGGAAGCTTAAGCCACAATCCAACACAATGGGTAAACACAGATGTGAAAATACATTGGAGTGTGGCAGATGCAAATAGTGGAGTTAAACAAATAAAGTTACCAGATGGAACAATAAAAACAACAGCAACAGGCGATTATATAGTATCACAAAATGGAACATATACATTTGTAGTATATGATGTTGCAGGAAATACATTAACATTACAAGAAACAGTAACAAATATTGATAAAACACCGCCAACGGGAAGCTTGAGCCATAATCCAACTGACTGGGTAATAGACTATGTAAAAATACATTGGACTGCATCGGACTCACAAAGTGGATTTAACAGAGTTGTATTGCCAGATGGTACATCAACTACAAATGCGAGTGGAGATTTCACTGTTACAGATAATGGAACATATACATTTACATTATATGATAATGTTGGAAATAGCAGAATTTTGACAGAAAATATAAATAATATTGACAAAATAATGCCAGAAGGAGTATTATCATTACAAGAGAATAGACTTACAGATGAAAAAATAAAAATTTCTTGGAAAGCATTTGACCTACAGAGTGGATTTTCAAAAATATTATTGCCAGATTCAACATTTTCAACAAATGCAACAGGAGAATTTACTGTTTCACAAATGGGAGATTATTCATTTGTTATTTATGACAGAGTTGGAAACACGAGAGAACTTAGTATAAATGTAAGTAATGTGGATATGATAAATCCAATTTTAGAAGTAACTCAAGATACTGATAAATGGACAAATGGAGAAATTACATTAAATTGGAAAGCCGATGATTATCAAAGTGGATTGCAAAATGTAATTTTACCAAGTTCTGAAAACGTAACAGATAAACAAGGCAGTTATATAGTAACTGAAAATGGAAATTATATATTTTTAGCATATGATAAAATAGGGAATGGAATTTTAGTAGAACACCAAGTTACAAATATAGATAAAATTAATCCAAATTTAGACTTAACAGTTGACTCAGCAGATGATGGAGGAATACAGATTTCATGGGTATCTTCTGATGAACAGAGTGGAATTTCGAATATTACATTACCAGATGGCAAGAGGGTTACAAACTCGAGTGGAAGCATAGAAATATATGAAAACGGAGTTTACAGCTTTATAGCATATGATAATGCTGGAAATGCAACAGTAAAAGATGTAACTATAGATAGTATAAATAATGGAAGCGAAATAAAACTTGTATTGTACAAAGAAGCCATAGACTCTACACATTGGAGAATAAAATGGCAAATTACAGAAGGCAAAGATAAATTTGCATACATAGTACTTCCAAATAGTACATTTAGTTATGAGCCGGAAGGAAGCCATATTGTAACAGGCGGAAATGCTGAATATACATTTTTAGCATATGATAAAAAAGGCAATGAGAATATTGGAAAAATAGCTGTAAGTTATTAAATAAATTTGCCTAAAAGGAGGAATAAAAGAAAAAATGCGTAAATCTAAAATTATTTTAAGTTTATTAATAATTTCTATGCTGGCTAGCAAAACATTTGCTGTTAAGGCAGTAAATTTGGAGAATGATGTTATACAAAACACAGAAATTTCTACACAAGCAGATGATACAACAGATAATACTAAAAGAAGTTTAGTATTTACACCAACACCTAGTTCTACAAAGCTAAATGAAGGTGAAGAAATTACTATTACACTTGAGTTATCAGATATAAAAATGGGACAAGATGGAATAAATACATTTGGTGGAAAACTTGAATATGATGAAAATGTATTTGAAAAAGTTACATCAGATGATATATCTTCACAAAACAACTGGTCAATAGCTTATAATGATGAAGAAACAGCAAAAAAAGGAACATTTTTAGCAACAATAAATACTGGAACAAGCAAAAATCAAGTAATAGGAATTATCAAATTAAAAGTAAAAACAAACTTAAAAAGTCAAGATACAGAAATTAAATTTACAAGCTTATCATCTGTTGCAGAAGATACTGTAAAATTAGATGATCAAACATTAAAATTTTCTGTAACTGGTACAGTAGTTCCAGACGATGACAAAAAGGATGACGACAAAAATAACACAGTAGAAAATACAATCGTAATTGGAAATGTTACTAATGACATAGAAGTAGTTGAAAATACTATAACAGTAGACAATACACAAAGTAATACAAAATTACCTCAAACAGGAGAATTAGATGTAGCAATAGCAGTGCTTGCACTTGCATTAATTGCAGTAGTATCGTATATACAAATAAAGAGAAATAGAGATTTATAGTAAAAATAGAATAAACTATCCACTTTTTGGAGAAAATATGTGTAAAACATATTCCAAGGAGTGGATTTTTTTGAAGGAAAAAAAGAAATTAAATATTAAAGGAACCGTTTTAGATAGATACCAACTGGAGCAATATTTAGAAAAAATTGCTTCTGACCATATTTTAACCGAAAAATCGGCGAAGGATACGTATCCAATTCCAAGACTTAAAGAAAATTTTTTTGTTATTAAAGAAATTTATAAATTATTGAATGAACAAATAAAGCAGGGAATACCAATACATCCAGCAGGAGAGTGGATTCTAGATAATTTATATGTAATAGAAGAAATTGTAAAAAATATAAGTAAAGAGTTAACGTTAAAGAAATATACAGATTTTCTGGGACTTGCAAATGGCAGGTTCAAGGGCTTTGCACGTGTTTATGTGCTTGCAACAGAAATGGTAGCTTATACTGATGGTAAGATAAATTCAGAAAATTTAGAATATATGTTACAAGCATATCAAACTAAAAAAACTCTAAGCATGAATGAAATTTGGAATATTGGATTGTTCATTCAGATTGCATTAATAGAAAATATAAGAGAAATTTGTGAAACAATTTACATGTCTCAAATGCAAAAGAGCAGAGTAGAAGAGATTATATGCAAGTATTTTGGAGAGGAAAAGAAAAAAAGCAGAACTGTAATATTACCTAAAATTATGCTTATAGAGAATGGGCAAGTAAAAAATGCGTTCATAGAGTATATGTCATATAGACTAAAAAAGATGGGAAGCAAGGCATATGCGTATCTAAATATTTTGGAAGACGAAGTTGCAAAAACAGGCAACGATATCTACGAGGTTGTAAAAAAAGAGCATTTTGATATTGCAGTAAAGAAAGTATCTGTTGGAAATTGTATATTGACTCTTAAGGCAATTTCGAGAATTAATTTCTTGGAAATATTCGAAAAGATAAATAGGGTAGAGGATATTCTAAAACAAGACCCAGCAAAGCAGTATGAGAAAATGGATAGTACTACTAAAAGCTATTACAGAAATGCAATACAGGAGATTTCTAAAAAGACTAAAATTTCAGAAATTTATATTGCAAAGAAGTGCTTGGAGTTAAGTTTGCAGGCTAGTGAGAAACCAGAAGCAAACGAAAAGAGCATGCATATTGGGTTTTACTTAATTTCTGATGGAAAAGAAACTTTATTGAATAGCCTGCTAGAAAAGAAGATTACACTAAAATCAAATGATGAAAAGGCAAAAATCTATATAGAAACAGTATGGGGAGTTTCTTTGCTGTTGACACTTATTTTGAGCATTAATTTTTATTATATGTTATGGTACAAGAGCTTTGGAGACGTTGCTCGTAATTTTATAGGAAATATTCCAATATTAGTTAAAGTATTACTTTCAATAATTCTAGCGTTGGTTTCAATATTGCCAATAGAAAATATTGTTTCTAAGATTATTCAATATGTGCTAAGTAAAGTGATAAAACCAAAGCTTATTCCGAAAATTGATTTTCAAAATGGAATTCCAGAGAATTGTAGCACAATGGTGGTAATTCCTACGATAGTAAAGAGCAAAGAAAAAGTTAAAGAATTAATGAGAAAATTAGAGGTTTATTATATTGCAAACAAGAGCAAAAATTTGTACTTTACTTTGCTGGGAGACTGTAGTTCTGGAAACAAGGAAATAGAAGAGTTTGATGAAGAAGTTATAAGAGAAGGAATAGAGCAATCAAAAAGGCTAAACGAAAAATATGGTAACATTTTCAATTTCGTATATAGAAAAAGAATTTGGAATTCTAATGAAGAGTGTTACATGGGATGGGAGCGTAAGAGAGGCTTATTAAATCAATTAAATGAATATCTGCTCGGGAATATTGCAAATCCTTTTAGGGCTAATACAATAGATATCTCACAAATAAAAAAAGTAAAATACATTATAACATTGGACTCAGATACTGATTTAACATTGAAATCTGGATTAGAGCTTGTTGGAGCAATGGCTCATATTTTAAATAAACCAGAAGTAAACGAGAGAGGAGATCTAGTAATTTCAGGGCATGCACTAATGCAACCACGTGTTGGAGTTGGACTAGTAGAGAGCAGAAAGAGCATATTTACTCAAGTATATGCTGGCGAAGGCGGGACAGATTCATATACAAATGTAATTTCAAATTTGTATCAAGACAATTTTGATGAAGGAATTTTTACTGGAAAAGGAATTTACGATTTATCTATATTTTCGAAAGTGCTTGCAAATGAGATTAAAGAAAACACGGTTTTGAGCCACGACTTATTAGAAGGAAGCTATTTAAGATGCGCACTAACATCAGACATAATGCTTATGGATGGCTATCCATCAAGCTATATAAGTTTTAGAACGAGGCTATATAGATGGATTAGAGGCGACTATCAAATATTACCATGGCTTGGAAAAACAATAGAAAATAAAAAAGGTGAGACAAAACAAAATCCATTAAAATTGCTTAGTAAATATAAAATATTTAGCAATATAGTAAGAAGTAAACAAGAAAGTAGTGTACTAGCAATGCTAGTATTTTCGGCGGTTATAGCAACTGTATTAAAAATAAACATGTGTGGAATAATTGTGCTTGCACTGATATCTTCTCTAATTCCAACTATACTAGATATTATAAATGGCATCATTAGTAAAAAAGATGGAAACATTAAGACTAAAAGGTTTGTGAAAACAATAGATGGTTTAAAGGCTAGTGTCTATAGAGGAATTTTAGATATTGGATTAATTCCAGACAAGGCATGGATAACCACAAAGGCAGAAATCAAAACAATATACAGAATGACTAAAAGCAAGAAACATCTTTTGGAGTGGATTACGTCAGAAGAAGCTGAACGAACGGCTAAAACAGACGTATTTTCATATTACAAGAATATGAGTGCAAACACTCTGACTGGAATATTAGGAATTGCTGTTGCAATATTAATACAAAATTTAAACATGGGTGTTACAATTTTTGCACTGATAATTGGTTTATATTGGCTTGTAATTCCGGCTTTGATGTGTAAAATTAGCAAGGCAAATAAAGCAATAAAACCAGTTGAAAAAATAGATGAAAGCGAAAAAAAATACTTGCAAGAAGTTGCATATAGAACATGGTTATATTTTAAGGAAAATCTAACACAAAAATCAAACTTCTTGCCACCAGACAATTATCAAGAAGATAGAAAACCAAAAGTGGTAATGAGAACATCTTCAACCAATATTGGGCTTGCATTGCTTGCTGTAATGGCTTCATATGATTTAAAGTTTGAAAATTTAGAGGACACACTAAATTTATTATATAAAATGCTAGAAACAATTAGCGGACTCACAAAATGGAATGGACATTTGTACAACTGGTACAATATAGAAACATTAGAGCCACTAATTCCAAAGTATGTTTCGTCTGTTGATAGTGGAAATTTTGTAGGATATTTGTATGTTTTAAAGCAGTTTTTAATAGAAAAAAGAGAGAATAAGAATGATGAAATATATCAGAATTTAAGTAGTGAAGAAAAAGAACAAAATGTACAAATAATGCCTGATGTGCTAAATAAGATAGATTTCATGATTAATGTTACAGACTCGCTCATAAATAACACAGATTTTTCAAAGTTGTATGATAGTGAGAATAGGCTATTTTCGATAGGTTTCAATGTAGAGGAAAATAAACTAACAGACTCATATTACGACTTACTTGCATCTGAGGCAAGACAGACAAGTTTAGTTGCTATTGCTAAAAAAGATATTACGGAGAAGCATTGGTATAATTTAAGCAGAACTCTTACGACTCTAAATAATTACAAAGGGCTTATCTCATGGTCTGGAACTTCGTTTGAGTATTTGATGCCTACAATAAACATCGAGCAATACCCGGGCAGTATTTTAGATGAGTCTTGTAAATTTATGATAATGAGTCAGCTGGAATATGCTAAAAAATTGGGAATTCCATGGGGAATTTCTGAGGCTGCCTTTAATCTAAAAGACTTAAATAATAATTATCAATACAAGGCGTTTGGAATACCTTGGCTAGGGCTAAAGAGGGGACTTTCAGACGAGATTGTAACATCTTCATATGGTTCAATTTTGGCTATTGATGAAGAACCTAAATTAGTAATAGAAAATCTAAAAAATCTAAGTGAAAAGGGAATGTACAATAAGTATGGCTTCTATGAGTCGATAGATTTTACACCCGGCAGGGCGAAAAACGGCTATACGCCTGTAAAAACGTATATGGCACATCATCAAGGATTAATTTTGCTTTCAATAGACAATTTATTAAACAATGGTGTAATAAAAAAGAGGTTTAAGCAAAATCCGGAAATTGAGGCTGTCGACATCTTATTGCAAGAAAAAATGCCAGAAAATATGATAACTACAAAAGAAGAAAAAGAGAAAATTGAGAAGATAAAATATGTAGACTACGAAGATTACACTCAGAGAAAATACAGCAAAATAAACGAAAATTTGAATGTTTCTAATGTTATTGCAAACGACAACTATACAATCGTGCTTGATCAATATGGCAATGGTTATAGTAAATATGGAGATTTGCAGGTTAATAGATATAAGGAAACTGATGAGGCAGAGCAGGGAATAAAATTTTATATTAAGAATATACGTAATAAAAACATTTGGACGAATACGTATTCAAAAAATCTGCGAATACCAGATAAATACGATATAATTTTCTCTCCTGAAGCTAACAAAATAGTAAGAAATGATGAAAATATTCGAACTGTTACAAAAATAATAGTAGATACAGATGATCCAGTCGAAATAAGAAGGCTGGAACTGAAAAATAATGGCGTGTCTGAAGAAGTATTGGAAATAACAGCACTTTTAGAACCTGTACTATCGAGTGCTATGCAAGATTTTGCACACAAGGCCTTCAATAATTTATTTGTTTCGTTTGAGTATATAGACTCAATAAACACAATAGTCGTGAAGAGAAAAGCACACACTAACGGTGAAAAAGATGCATATATGGCAGTAAATCTATTTAGCCAGTCGAATGAGTTGGGAGATGTGGAGTTTGAAATTGACAAAGAAAAATTGTGGGGCAGATGTAATTACAAAATTCCACGTGAAGTAGAAAATTCGATTCCATTTAGCAAGAAGATTGGTTACACCACAGACCCAATAATTGCATTAAAGAAAACTGTTGATATAAAACCAGAAGAAACAGCAATATTTGACCTAATAGTTTCGGTTGGATATGATAAAGAGCAAGTAATAAAAAACATGGCAAAATTCATGAACAACGAAAATACGAAACGTACCTTCGAACTGTTAAAAGCAAAGAGTGAGGCGGAGAATAGATATCTAGGCATAAAGGGCAAAGACATAGAAGTATATCAGAAAATGCTTTCATATTTGCTGTTTACACCAAAAGTTTCTATAAAAGCCTCGTATGATAGACAATGTCCAGTATCTGAACTGTGGAAATATGGAATATCTGGAGACTTGCCAATATTAATGGTAAAAATAAAAGATATAAACGATATTGATATAATTCAAGAAGTTTTAAGTGCTTATGAATTCTTTAGGGTAAAAAATATCAAAGTGGATTTAGTAATATTAAATGAGGAAAAGGAGTCGTACGAAAATTATGTAAAAGACGCTATACAAAGGGCTATTTTTAATAGAAATTTAGCATATTTGCTTAATATCCCAGCTGGGATTTTCTGCTTGGAAAATATAGAGAAGAAAGAAAAAAAACTGCTAGAAGAGCGTGCAAACTTAGTAATAAACGCTTATTACAGTTCTTTAGCGCTTCAAATGGAAGACATAGAAAGCAAGATGCTAGACAATGTTAAAGAAACCGTGTTTGATGCAAAACAAAATAATTTTATAGAAGTAAATGAAGAGAAAGAAAACTTTATGGAAGAAGCTTCTTTAAAATATTTTAACGAATATGGCGGATTTTCTAAAGATGGCAAGGAATATTTGATTTGCGTTAATAAAACCCGTAAGCTACCGACGGTGTGGAGCCATGTTTTAGCCAATAAAACCTTTGGAACATTAACAACAGAGAATATGGGAGGATATACTTGGTACAAGAACAGTAGATTAAACAGAATTACAGCATGGTCAAATGACCAAGTGCTAGACACTCCATCAGAAGTAATATATGCAAAAGACATGGATACAGGCAGAAAGTGGTCGCTGGGATTTAATCCTATGCCAGATAATAACGATTATTTTGTAATTTATGGATTTGGTTATGCAAAATATATTCACAGTTCTTCGAGAATAAGGCAGACTGTTGATATGTTCGTACCAGAAAACGACAATATTAAGGTAAATTTAATAACCTTAGAAAACAAAAATCCTCAGCGTAAAAACTTAAAATTAATTTATTATATAAAGCCCGTTTTAGGTGAGGACGAGATAAAAAGCAATGGATTTCTACAGTTAGAAATGAATAATGCGTCAAACATTATGCTAGTAAAAAATCTATCAGATGAAAAAAACAACAATCAAGTTTTTATCGGGTGCAGTGAAAAAATAAACTCATACACTGGAAGTAAAACATCGTTCTTAAAAAATTCGACACTAGAAAATCCAGTTGGACTAGATGAACTTGCTCTAAACAGAGAAAATTCATTTGGAGAGGATGGAATAGTCGCAATTCAAATAAATGTAACAATAGAAGCATATTCAACAAAGGAAATAGTATTCACTTTAGGAGATGCGTCAAACAAAGAAGAATATCAAGATTTGGCATATAAGTATTCAAATGTAAATAACTGCAAAAATGAATATATAAATATAAGAAGACATTGGGAACAGCTAGTAAACAAATTGCAAATAAACACGCCAATGGAATCTACAAATATATTGTTAAATGGTTGGTTAATATACCAGACAATAAGCTCTAGAATGTATGGCAAGACTGGGTTCTATCAATCTGGTGGTGCATATGGTTTCAGAGATCAACTACAAGATTGTATGCTTATAAAATATGTAGAACCAAACATCGCAAGAGAACAAATATTACGAAATTGCAGACATCAATTTATTGAAGGAGATGTTGAACACTGGTGGCACGAAGAAACTGATAAGGGAATACGAACTAGAATCTCTGATGACTTGTTGTGGCTTCCATACGTAGTCGCAGACTACATTTCCTTTACCGGAGATTATGAAATTTTAGAAGAAAACCCGTCGTACAAAGACGGACTACAATTATCAGAAAACGAAAATGAAAGGTATGATTTATACAAAGACGCAGACTTTAAAGAAAGTGTATACAAACACTGCATAAGAGCAATAGAAAAGGCAATTGGAATAGAAGATAATGAAGTTGAAAAAATAAAAGTAGGAAAATATGAACAAGATGCAGAACAGAATAAAGGAGAAACGGACAATCTTGGAAAAGAAGGATTAAATCAAACTGGAATAGGAAATTTTGGAGAACATGGTCTGCCAAAAATCGGTACGGGAGATTGGAACGATGGAATGAGCAATGTCGGAGCAAAAGGAAAAGGAGAGAGTGTATGGCTTGGTTTCTTCATGTATGCTGTGTTAAAAGAATTTATTCCTATTTGTGAAAGAATGGGAAATTTCGAGAAGAAAGAAAAATATCAGTTTATAATGGAAGAGCTAAAAAGAGCATTAAATAACAATGCATGGGATGGTAGATGGTATAAAAGAGCCTTTACAGATGATGGAGATGCACTCGGAAGTTTGCAAAACGAAGAATGCAAAATAGATAGCATATCACAAAGTTGGGCAACAATTTCCGGAGCAGGTAACAATGACAAAAAATATATAGCAATGGAAAGCCTAGAAAACCATTTAGTAGATAAAGAAATAGGAATAATAAAATTGTTAGACCCACCATTCGAAAAAAGCAAGTTAGAACCTGGATATATAAAGGCATATTTGCCAGGAACAAGAGAAAATGGAGGACAATACACTCATGCTGCAACTTGGACGATAATTGCTCAAACCATGCTGAACTTAAATGACAAAGCATATGAAAACTTTAGAATGATAAACCCAATAGAACATGCTCGTACCAAAGACGAAAGTAGTAAATACAAAGTAGAACCATATGTAATAGCAGCAGACGTGTATGGACAAGGAAACCTAGCTGGCCGTGGAGGTTGGACGTGGTATACAGGTTCAAGCAGTTGGATGTATATTGCAGGAATAAAATATATTTTAGGATTAAATATAGAAAATGGATATTTAAAAATAGAACCACACATACCACAAAATTGGGACAATTACGAAATAAAATATAAATACAAAAACAGCGTATTAAATATAAAAGTAGCACGTGGAAACATTATTTTAGGTCTAAATAAAAACAGCGAAAAAACAGGAGAAAATACTGCCAACATCACAAGCATAAGCAATACAACTATTGTAAAACAAATGATATGTAATGGAGAAGAAATACCAGAAAAACAGATTAAAATAGGAGAAAATGGAGTATACAATATAGAAGTAATAATATAAACTTTCGCCCAATAGGGACGCCCCCCTTTTTGGGCGAAAATACATAATTATGAGCAAATCAATAGTCAAAATTATTTATGAAAGTTAAATGTAATAATCTAGTAATAATATTGAAAAAAAGCTTTGACATATATGCGAGGTAGAGTTATAATAAGGGCAAAGATTTTGAACGGAAATGGTAGCTGAAAAATTATTGTTATACCATAGAAAGGATAAACATATGGAAAAAAGAGAATTAACATTAAACATTAGAGAAACAAATGAGCAAGCAAGAAGAAGAGTCTATAAAAGCAAACAATTAGAAAAAAAGAGAAGACAATTAGGGCTTAGAATTGCATCAATAGGACTTGCAGCAGGAATTATTGGTGGACCAATAATTTCAAATATGGTTAAAGATATTAAAAATACACATGACATTAAAGAAGCTATACAGATAGTAGCAGATTCAGAAGAATACTTAGCAGGTATAAAATCGAACCCATTAATGAGTCAAGTAGTATCTATAGAGGATTTTGATAGATTAGAAGAATTAACAAATGCTATCGACATGTATAGTAAATTAAAAAACAAACCTGATAAAACATTTAATGAACAAGAAGCTTATTTAGAAGCATGCGATACAATTGGAAACGCAAAACAGTTGGTATCAGATAACTATAACGCAATTATTAAAAAGAAAATTGCAGAGGCATATGGTATAAGAGATCCACATCAAGTTAGCAAAATTGGTATATATTCTTATGAAGAAGTACAAGGACAAGAGCTTTATATTATTACAGAAGTGAATCTGCCAGACGGAAGAAAAATAATAAATGCTAGTGCAACATTGCCAGATAATAAGATAGATGGAAAATTGATTAAGCAAATAGAAAAGGCACATGAACTTGATGAATATCATTTCTCGAAAGATGATCAATCGACAAAGGCATTAGATAAAATTATTGAAAATTTTGCAGATGCACAGGCATTTGACACAAATTATAGACTTGTTGCTGAAAAAGATGGAGAAAAAATCAAAATGCAAGAAATAGAGCGTTCAAAATCACAAGAAAGAGACGATAGATAAAACGAAAATAAAAAGAAGGAGTGTGCTTCTATGAAAGAAGAATTAGATCCAAACAAAAAAACAATATTAGTTGTTGACGATGAAAAGCCAATAATAGACATTTTGGTATACAATTTAAAAAAAGAGGGGTATAACACATTAGAAGCCACTGATGGTGAGATGGGGATAAATGTAGCACTAGAAGCAAGACCAGATTTAATATTGTTAGATGTAATGCTTCCAAAAGTAGATGGATTAACTGTGTGCAATAAGGTAAAGCAAGTATATAATGTTCCAATATTAATGATTTCTGCAAGAGATGAAGAGGTAGACAAAATTGTAGGACTTGAACTAGGTGCAGACGACTATATTACGAAACCTTTTAGTGTAAGAGAATTGATGGCGAGAGTAAAAGCAAACTTAAGAAAAAATGATGATGAAAATAATGTTAAAGAGAAAAAGAAGGACACAAAAATTGTTGTAGGAGACCTAGAACTTGACTTAGAAAAGGTTGAAGTTAAAATAAAGGGAGAAGTTAAGCCACTTACACCAAAGGAATTTGAGCTTGTTAAATTCTTAGCAATGCAACCTGGAGTTCCTGTTACAAGAGAAGTTCTACTTGAAAAAGTATGGAATTACGAGTACTATGGAGACATAAGAACTGTAGACGTAACTGTTTGTAGAATTAGAGAAAAACTAGGAGACAGCACAAAGAATTCAAAAATTATTATTAATAAAAGAGGGATTGGATACTATCTAGCCTCTAAATAAAAGGAATTAATGATGAAAAAATTACAAAATAAAATATTATTGATATTCTTTATAATAGGAACAATTATAATAATTGGAATGGGCGCTTTTTTTGCTGGGATAGTAGGTGAAACTCAAGATTTTATAGGGACTTCGGAATATGTAACTTCTCAAGATTTAATAAATATTACGGATACTCAAATGAACCAAGCAAAAATACTAATATTAGGAACAATATTAGTATTTTCTTGCATTGTAATTGTTGTTGGAATATTTATTTCAGAGGCTATTGTAAAGCCGTTAAATAAGATGATAATAAATGCTCAAAAACTGGCAAATGGTGAGAGTGTTGAACTTATAGAGTTAAACCCTAAGAAAAAAAGAAAAAAGAAAACAGAATTAGATTCTATTATAAATATAATTAGTGTTATGAATGTGGAAATGAACCAAAAATTGAATGAAGTAAATAGACAAAAAAGAGAAATTGAAGCTATTTTATTACACATGAATGATGGTATAGTTGCATTTGATGAAAAAGGAAATATTATGCATATAAATCCAGCTGCTAAGGCACTTCTAAAAATTGATAAAGAATCAAATTTTGAAGAAATTTTTAGCAGATTTGATGCAAATATAAAAATGGATGCAATTTTGTACTTGGATAATACTGCTGAAGAGAAAATAGTAATTGGAGATAAAACTATAAACGTTTTCTTAGCATCATACAAAGATGAAAATGATTTATCATCTGGAATAATTGCTGTTATTCAAAATATTACAGAGCATGTTAAGCTAGATGATATGAGAAAAGAATTTGTTGCAGATGTATCTCATGAATTAAAAACACCTATCACATCGATAATTGGTTATGCAGACACATTACAAGACGGAGATTACGACAAAGAAACACAGCAAAGATTTTTATCTGTAATTTCGTCTGAAGGCAGAAGAATGGCAGATTTGGTAAGCGACTTACTAACACTTTCAAGATATGATACAAACAGAATGACAAGAGAGGTTACAACCTTTGACTTAGGTGAGATAGCAAAAAAATGCCAAGAGAAACTAGCAATAGAAATAGAAAAGAAAAAACAAAATGTTGAATGTTACGTTACAGCCGATGTTCCACCAATAGAAGCAGACAAGAATGGAATAGAAAGAGTAATCTTAAACGTATTATCTAACGCTGTGAAATATACGCAAGAAGAAGGAATTATCAAAATTTATGTCGGTTTTGTATATAATGATGCCTACATAAAAGTAATAGACAATGGAATTGGAATTCCAAAAGAAGATTTAGCAAGAGTGTTCGAACGTTTCTACAGGGTAGATAAGGCTCGTTCAAGAGAAATGGGTGGAACAGGACTAGGTCTATCAATAGCAAAAGAGATAATAGAACAAAACAATGGAAGTATAGACATTAAGAGTGAATTGGGAAAAGGAACAGAAGTAGTAATTAGAATTCCAGCTGTAAAGAAAGGAACAGAAAATGAGTGATAAATTAAAAAATATATTAGAATGGATTGAATGCATAGTAATAGCAATTGTACTTGCATTATTAATAAGATATTATGTTGGAACTCCAACAGTAGTTCAGATGGACTCAATGTATCCTACATTAAAGCAAGGGGAAAGGTTAGTACTAAACAGAATACCAAGAACAAGAAAGCAACTTCCTAAAAGAGGAGATATAATTACATTTGAACAACCAAGCGTTACATACATTGGAGAAGATAAAGTAGATTTAAGTAATCCAGTTGCAATATATGATAAAGTGCCAACAAATATATTTTCTAAGTTTGCCTATTATGTGTTAGAATGGGGAAAGACGAGCTATATAAAAAGCCTGTAAAATGCGCAATATATACAAATACGCAAGAAAAACATGGACAGAAGATACAAAACAAAACGGATCT
>ENA-ORCP01001598-ORCP01001598.1-human-gut-metagenome-genome-assembly--contig:-NODE-1598-length-19296-cov-5.406733_pt1 | contig 19296 bp, 21 predicted proteins | sample MGYA00242990_ERZ507991 | MGnify/ENA primary metagenome ERZ507991 (study PRJEB26167, sample SAMN06115496) | human gut metagenome | host: Homo sapiens | place: China:Henan | collected 2015-05-07... | reverse complement strand
CAAACTTTATGCGGTTTAGCCCACTACGACTATCGAATGCCGAGAGCATATTCCTATGAGCAGGCCTTCAACATAATGAGAGCTTTACGGTTACCTTATTCGCAGGCTCAGGAGATGTTCCGCAGAATAGTGTTCAATGTGGTTGTTAGGAATCAGGATGACCACACCAAGAATATATCGTTCCTAATGGATAAAAACGGGAAATGGCAACTCTCACCGGCATACGATATTGGCTACGCCTACAATCCACAGGGCGGCTGGACGGCACAACACCAAATGTCAATAAACGGCAAGTTTGATGAGATTACCCGATATGACCTCCTTGAATTAGCCCGACGCAACAACATTAAGGAGGCAAGCGAAATAATAGACATGATAACGGACACCGCTGCACGATGGCCCATAATAGCCCGTGAATGTGAAGTTCCGCAATCAATGATTGACGCAATCCTCCCGAATATGGTCTTATCTCTGTAGTGGATAACCACGAAAGGGTTATTTGTTGAGGAGGGCGAGGTAGCGCTCGGCCACCATGCGGCCTATCATGAGCTCACGGGAGCGATGGCGGAACTGCTCGACATATTCGTGGGCATGACGGATTATGGCCTCAGCCTCATCGGGATGGTCAATGTAGTATTGCAGTTTCTCGGGCAGGTCAGTGTAATCGGGGCGAATCTCAATGTAGTGGTAGCCGCCCACAAGGCTTCCCTCCATGAACCACGACTCTATTTTTGGGCGCGGCATCACGGCAATGGAGTTGGATGACATGACCCATTTGAGATTAGTGGCCACATCATGCCCCTCGATGGTTGCAATAAACTTATACTGAAGCTGCTGTTCAACACTAAGATACCCTTTGATATAAGCTCGATCGGTGACGTAGGCGTCATCGTTGACCTGCCCGGCATCACAGAGCGGATGATTATGGTAAAGTCGCAGAAACTCAGTGCGATGCGGCTGGTTGCGCACAACGTTGCGGAATACGAGCCGGGGCTGTTTGGCACTGTAAGGCACCTTGTCACTGATAAATGCGAAATGCCTGATAGAGTCGAGCTTCACGAGAGCTGACCGCGTAGGGCGGTCATCGGCCACGGGGCGTGACTTCACGAAGGCCGCCGAAGGGGTCTCGTAGTCAATGTCGCCAAAAAGATAGTTGAACTCATCATCGGGGCGCCCTACCCTCACGAGGCGGAAAAGGTCGAAGAAATAACCCGAGAAGCGGTGCTTTTTATGCCACGGGAATTTGAAATCCTTCACCTTCACGGCCTCGGCAGGGTCAAGTGCGGCATCGGGGCCGAGCTTCACATAGTAATCCACGCGCTCGCGGGCATAGCGCAGTTCCTCGGGCGAGAGGCGGCTCACCCGGAAACGGTGCCATGCGCGGAAGAGCGACGACGGCATGTAGTATTTCAGGAAATTCCCGGCGTAAAAGCCAACCCGTCGGGCAAATTTGGCCAACGAATGATAGTCAAGCCTTATTCTCATTTACCGAGAGTCTTGATATAAGCTTCAACGCCGGCTATATCCTTGCGGTTGTCGACCGAAAGCGATTTGCAGTGGCAATTGTAATAGTAGATTGGCTTATGGTTCTCAATGAAGCGGAATGAGTCGTTTTCCTCAATCTTCTCAATGGGTCCACGGGGGGTATTGTGATAGAAGTCAAGTGCTTTGCGGGTAAACGCTCCAACGCCCACGAATTTATGGAACACGTAGTCCATGGCGCCCTTGGGATAAGGAATGGGGCTGCGGGAGATGAAGAGACAACGGTCGTCGGCAGCAGTTACGATCTTAAGGTTCGTTGCGTCCACAACCTCAACCGGATTGCTGAAATCGGTCATAAGGTTGCTCACAAAGAAATCATCGGGCTTCAGGCCTTCAGGCACGCACTGAACAATGGCATCGCGGGTGAGGAGAGGCTCATCGCCGTTAACCATCACATAGAGGTCGGCTTCGATGCGGGTCGACACTTCGTAGAGTCTCTCAGTTGCAGTGTCATGGTCAGAGCGTGTCATCACCACTTCGGCGCCGAAACTCTCGGCAGCAGTCTTAATTTTTTCGGAATCGGTGGCCACATACACCTTTTCAAAAATCTCTACTTCCTTACAGTGTTCGTAGACCCATTGAATCATGGGTTTGCCGCAAATCAGAGCTAAAGGTTTCTCAAAAAAGCGCGTTGACTCTGCGCGGGCGGGTATGACGCAAATTATCTTCATATCGGGTAAAAGTGAGGGAATGTATATTGTTCGTTTATTGATTATCTTTCTGTTGCTTTTGATGATTCTGCCGGTGTAGGCTGCATGTTGGCGAGCGTGTAGCGCCAACGCTTATGGGACCACAGCCAGTAGGGTGGCTGGCGGCGGATGGTAGCCTCAAGCATGCGCATATATTCATGAGAGTAAGGATACTCTTCATCTTTTTCGGAGGGGATTATGGGCTTGAATGTGAATCCGTAGCGTCCGCGCCCAAGCTTTTCTACATCAAGATAGAGAAACACGGCGTTGAGCCTGCGGCCAATCTCCTCGGCCCCTACATTGATGATTGTTCCGGGGTGTGAAAGGAACTCCATGTAATGATGCGAACGGCCGTGGTTAGGGCTGTGATCATCGAGGATACCCACAACGTAACTGCCCTCCCGGCTGAGACGAATAAGAGTGCGCATGGCGCGGTCCTGCGGTATGTTGAGCGCTTCGAAGCGCGAGCGCACTCTGAGCATCAGACGGTCAAACGCGGCATCGCGCAGAGGCTTGTAGATCTGCGCGCAAACCTTTGGGAGTGTGAAATGGAGCGTTATGGCAGGCACCCACTCCCAGTTGCAATAGTGGCCGAGGTAAAGGAACACGGGACGCCCGGAATCTGCGGCCTCATCGACCAGCGAGGCGTCTTTCACGGTGAGCCGTTTATTGATTGTGCGGCGGCTGACACGGAGGAGTTTCACGGTCTCCACAATGTTGTCGCACAGCTGGGCATAGAATTTACGTTCAATCTCGCGCAGCTCCGACTCATTTTTCTCTGGGAAGGATGTGCGCAGATTCTCACGCACCACCTTTGCGCGGTAGTGCATGCAATCGCGGAAAATGAAGCAAAGAAAATCGCTGACAAGATACAGAACCTTCAGCGGCAGACATGCCAGCGGCATGAACAGGCAGAGATAGAGCGCATATTTCAGTTTTTCCGCCATAATGACCGTTCGATAGTTTTGACAATTTCTTCGGTGGCGCCGAGATTGCGGTCGACGTACCGCTCGGCTATACGGCGTGTTTCCTCCAGTTTCTCAGGATTCATGGAATCGATCCATTGGCCAAGTTCGCCGCCACTGGTCACCATTTGCCCTATGCCAAGCTCAATGAGCTGTTTGGGCGTGACCTTACGCTCTATGCGGGGGCCGAAACTCACGGGAAGTCCGTAGACAGTGGCTTCTATGACGCTATGGAGGAGAGGAGTGAACCCACCGCCTACATAAGCGAAAGATGCGTATCGGTACATATAGGCCAGTTTCCCGACACAGTCAATCACCAACACCTGCGTATGGCTCAAATCCGTGGACTCATCACATTCAGAGTACACTGCGCACTTGCCGCTAAAAGCCTTGCGGATAGCCTCGACACTCTTGCGGCTCACATCGTGGGGCACAATGACGGCGCGCAGCCCGGGGCGCTCATTTATGGCCTCGGCCACCATGTTCAGGTCGTTGCTGTCGCTCACGCTTCCGGCCATGAACAGAGGCCCGCGGGCAGCCATTTTTTCAAGAACGGCATCGGTCCATGGAGTGCGGGCAATAAGAGCGGCATTGTCAAAGAGGGGGTCGCCGGAAAGGGTCACATTGTCGCAACCGAGCGCCTGGAGATTGAACATTGAGTTTTCATCCAGCACAAAGAAGCGCTTATAGGTGAGGAGCGCCTTGCGGTAAATTTTACCGTACCATTTGAAGAACGGCGAGTCATCGCGTATGATGGCCGAGACCAGATATGTAGGTACGGCATTGAACTTCAGCTGCTGAAGCATGTTGGGCCAGTATTCCGACACGAGAAACACCGCCACCGCTGGCTTTATGGCGTCAAGGAACCCACGCACATTCTTGCGTGTGTCGAGGGGCAGATAGAACACATAATCCACACCGGGATGATGGTCCTTGAGCACACGGTAGCCCGACGGCGAGAAAAACGACACTACCACTGTGGCCTCTCCGTCGGCGTTGAGGCGCGCAATGAGAGGACGCGCAATGGCATATTCGCCGAGCGACGATGCATGGAACCATGCCACAGGACGGCCGGAAGGAGCCGACTCCATCGCCTTATATATACGGCCGATAAGCCCCATGCGTCCCTTTACGAACTCGGGGAATTTATGCTTCACCGTCTTTGGCAGACAGTGGGCATATACTTTCAGGCCGGCATTGACCGTGTTGACAATAATGTTATACTTAACATTCATTTTCTGGCATGGCACCTACCCCCACGCAATCGCTTACGCTTTGCGGTTGGGAGGGGCAAGGTTTGCAAATATACGGATTTTTGTCGGAATATGTGCATTTTTGCACATTATATCCATTATTTTGCCGTTTTTCTCCCAAGCCGTCATCTATATGTTGGGGAATTTATTATCTTTGCTGAAAATTTACAAGACACATGGGAACCAATGCCATCACCAGAGAGAAATAAAGATGAAAAGTATTATCAAACTGATGCGTCCATGGCAGTGGGTGAAAAACGGATTCGTGTTTGCTCCGTTATTTTTCAGCGGACGTTTTACCGAACTTTATTTGCTGTGGCACACCGCAATTGCTTTCCTGTGCTTTTCGCTGGTGTGCAGCGCAGTATATTGTTTCAATGACATACGGGACGTGGCAGCCGACCGGCTGCATCCCCGTAAGCGCATGCGCCCCATTGCGTCAGGCAAAGTGAGCGTTGGCTCCGCTTATGCCATTTCCGCAGCTCTGCTTGCCGCCTCGTTCCTGATAGCGATACTGCTTCTCGGAGATGATTGGCGGGGGCTATGCACAGTGCTCGGAGTTTACCTTACGCTGAACATAATGTACTGCCTCTGGCTCAAGCGCCACGCCCTGATAGATGTGTTTATCATCTCGGTGGGATTCGTGCTGCGCCTTTTGGCGGGTTCAAGTGTGACGCAGGTAGAACTGTCACATTGGATTGTGGTTATGACCTTCCTGCTGGCACTTTTCTTAGCTCTCGCCAAACGTCGCGACGACGTGGTGATATTTGAGGACACCGGAGTGTCGACACGTAACAACACGTGCAGCTACAACCTTGATTTCATGAATCAGGCCATCTCAATCGTAGGGGCGGTCACCATAGTAACCTATCTTCTCTATACCGTATCGGCCGATGTGACTTCGCGTATCGGGAACGACAAGCTGTATTATACCTCAGTGTTCGTTCTTCTCGGCGTGCTTCGCTACCTTCAGCTGACGATTGTTGATGTTCGCTCGGGTTCGCCCACAAAAGTGCTTCTACATGACCGTTTTACGCAACTATGTGTCGCAGCCTGGGGCCTCTCGTTTGCGTTTATTATTTACTGCACATAACCATGAGGGGCACTGACAGGAAGGAGAGCCACTGCGGCAAAGCTGCATTTTTTGACTTCGACGGCACACTGACTTACCGTGACACTATGGTTCCGTTTATGGTATCAGCGCTCGGCAAAGGTGGTTTCTTACGTGCCGGGGTGAGGGCGCTACCGTGGCTCGCTGGCAAATCGCTCCGCATCTGTTCCACTCAAAGGGCTAAAGAAGCTCTGTTTGGAGCATGTTTCAAAGGGATGGATTATGAAGATTTCCGTTCGGCGGCGCGCCGATTCGCGCAGACGCAGAAAGGCGCGATGCTTCGCGTGGATATGGTTGCCAGGCTGAAAGATTTTTTGGCCGAAAGTGACTGCGTGGTAGCCATTGTATCTGCAAGCATGCAGGAATGGGTTGAACCTTTTTTTGAAAATGAGAAAGGCATAACTTATCTGACCACTATACCCGAGGTCAATGCCGGTAACAAGCTGACCGGACGCTTTGCTTCGCTTAACTGCAAGGGAGCGGAGAAAACCCGACGCATCAACGAGACTTTCCCTGATGTGAATTTCCGGACTGTGTATGCTTTTGGAAATTCATCAGGCGATGAGCAGATGCTTGCCATGGCGCAGCATCCTCATCTTGTTAAAGACAAATAGCCCAACAATTCATGCAGCGGGCGCTTGCATTCGGAATGCAAGCGCCCGCCGTAATTTTATCAGGAGTTAACGGGAGAATCAGACAATGGAATTCTTCTTGGTCCACTCAACGATTTCGGGGATGTAGCCGAAAGCAAGCCCGGTGACAGTGTCGGCGCAACCGTAGTACACGGCAATACGGCCTGTCTCCGGATCATAGAGCGATGCGCAAGGGAACGTAACGTTTGGAACGTCGCCCGTGAGCTCATAAATTTCGCGGGGTGAAATCAGGTATGGACCTGAACGGGCTATCACCTTCCAAGGCTTCTCAAGGTCAAGGAGAGCCGAACCGAAGGCATAGACATAGCCGTTACATGAACGGAGCACGCCGTGGTAAAGCATGAGCCAACCTTCGGAGGTTTCGATAGGAATAGGGCCGGCGCCGATTTTCATGCACTGCCATGCACTCACTTCAAACGCAGCGGGAGACATCACATGACGGTGGCGACCCCAGAATTCAAGGTCGGGTGATTCGCTGTAAAATATATCGCCGAAAGCTGTGTGTCCCGTATCGCTCGGGCGCGAAAGCATGGCAAAATTGCCATTAATTTTGCGGGGGAACATCACACCGTTACGGTTATAGGGAAGAAATGCGTTTTCAAGCTGGTGGAAAGTGCGGAAATCATCGGTCCAGGCCACTCCGATTGTGGGACCATGGTAGCCGTTACACCAGGTTACATAGAACTTATCACCGATTTTAGCCACGCGGGGATCGTATCCGTAGACCCACTGGCCCACTTCTTCATCGCCACCCACAACGTGGATGTCATCCTCTTCAATGTCCCATTTGAAGCCGTCCACAGAGAAACCGGCATGCAGACGCATGCGGCGGTTTGTATCATCGCAGCGGAACACCCCTGCAAAGTTATACTTACCGTTCTTAAACGGCACCACAGCCGAGTTGAATATGGAGTTGGATGTAGATAATGCGTCGCGCGGAATCACAGGATTGGCTGAATAGCGCCAAAGCACATCCTTGCAACCCTCGGGACGGTCCTCCCAGGGCATGTCAGGCAGCGGTTCGCCTACAATTTTGAGTTCTTTCATTTAAATGGTTTAAGTTGAATTATGGTTGTTTTTCTGTAAAAACAATTTGTAAAGCTTATGAGTTTTCAGAATTGCGAATCCTCTTCACCTTTGACGGCAGAGAGAAGCTCTTCGCTGCCGGCCGACTCATCCTTGTCGGAATGAGTGAAGGGGACAATCCATGCCAGGATAAATGCCGGCACAGACATAACGAGGGCAATTATGAAGAAGAGTTCGAAACCGGTCTGCTTGCAAATCCATCCTGAAATCATTCCAGGGAGCATCACCCCGAGATTCATGATTGCCGAAGCAAATGCATAGTGGGCCATGGAGTGTTTGCCCGGAGCCACCTGCTGCATCATAAACATCGTAAGGCCTACGAACCCAAATCCATAACAGAAATATTCGGCAACAAGCCCGGAGCCAACCACCCAAAGATTCTGAGGCTGGAACACGGAGAAGAGGAAGTAAATGACAAATGGCACATTGAAGATACACACCAGGGTGAACAACACCTTTTTCAATCCGAAGTGGGCTATGAAGTAGCCCCCGAGAATCGAGCCTACGATAAAGGCCACGGTTCCGAACACGCCATAAAGCGTTCCCATAACCTCATTGCTGAGCGCAATTCCACCCTCCGAAAGAGGAGCCTGAAGGAAGATAGGCACCATCTTCATGGCAAATCCTTCCGTAAGGCGATAGCACACAATGAAGAGGATGTAGAGCCATATATGTTTTTTCTTAAAGAAGTCAAGAAGCACGCGGCCCATTTCATTCATGGACTCTTTGAAACTTCCAGGAGCTTTGGTTGAGGCCACGGTTGAGCCCGGCAACATAAAGAAGTGATATATGGCCACTCCTATAAGAATCAAGCCTATCAGCCCCATTATGATCATCCATGCATAGAAAGGCGCACGCTCGGGATCGGTAGCCTTGAAATGAGTCATAAGCACACCGGCGAGCCACACGAGGCCTCCATTGGCAAGCACTTTCGCAAGGTTATAGAATGCACCCTGCCACCCGATGTAGGTTGACTGCGTTTTCTTGTCGAGCGCCGTGAGATACACGCCGTCCGTAGCGATATCGTGCGTGGCTCCCGAGAGCGCTATGACACCCATCACCGCAATGACCCATCCGAAAAAGTCAGGTAAAGGAAGCAGGAATGCTATCAACGCGAAACAGAAACCGGAGATGGCCTGAGTGGCCACAACAAAATTCTTCTTTGTCCAGTAAATCTCCAGGAGCGGACTCCAAAGGAACTTCAGGGTATAGGGAAGAGTGAGCAACGATGTCCAAAAAGCTATCGACTCCATATCGACGCCCAGATTGTTGAACATAATCACAGACACGAGGTTAAGCGCCACAAAGGGAAGGCCCATGGCGAAATAAACCGAGGGCACCCACGTCAAGGGCGAACGCTTCCTGGAAGTTGCTTGCGTCATAAAATCAAGAGGATTAAACGTGTTTTGTTATGAGGGTTAAGGTTAGTGGTACCCCGGAGCAGAATCGAACTGCTATCAAAAGTTTAGGAAACTTCTATTCTATCCGTTGAACTACCGGGGCTACTTTTGCGAGGCAAATTTAATAATAAAAACTGAATGCCGAAACTCTGCGGGCCATATTTGCGATATTTTCCCAAATTTACAATATTTTTAGTAATTTTGCCATCATGTTACAAGGCAAACTCGACAAAGACTCCATTGCGCAGTCACAATTGTGGCGACTCGCGCTGATGCCCGACAATGATTTCCTGCACGTGGCCCTTTATCCACCGGTGGCACGCGAAGAAATTGTGTGGCGTTCCTTTCCGCTTGACCCGGCGGCTCCCTCACCGCTAAAAGCCCTGGAGGACATTATCTACGACAATCCGTTGCTCCTATCCGAATTCCGCCGCGTTGACTGCGTGATTGACGATGAATCCACCCTAATAGTGCCTGCGTCCATTGACCCCGAGCACTATGAACTGCTGATTGATTCAGCGGCGCCACAAATGGCCGGAGCGGGCGGCGATGTAGAAGTGAGCCCTCTCACCCCGAACGCCACCCTGATTTCACGGCCTGACGCAGATGTGACGGCTTTTCTGCGGCGCACTTTCTTCAACATCTCGTTCAAGCCACGCCTCGCCCTTCTTTCATCCTATCTGCTCAAGCACACTGAAGGGCTTGCCGCGCGCCGTGCCATTGTCTTGATCCATGGCCACCGAATGACGCTCATGGCTTTTGAGGGTCAGAATCTCATGATTGCCAACGATTTCAAACATGAGAGCCCGGCCGATGCAGCCTATTACCTGCTTGCATCGCTCCAGCAGATTGGTTTCGACGCCGGTTCGCCCGAAGTGAGCGTTGCTCTTTTCGGCGATTCGCTCTCCGAACCGGGTTCGTTGAACAAGTTGCTCAAGCCCTACGTAGCCGGCCTCTGCCAGCTCCCCTTCCCCACTCTGCGCTTCCGCGCATCCAAATCAACGCTCCAGGCTCCGTTTCCCTTAATCATTCTGCCTATATGCGAATAATCCGTGGCAAATATGGCCGGCGCCGTTTCACGGTGCCTTCCAACATCACCGCGCGCCCAACAACCGACTTTGCGCGCGAAAACATCTTCAACGTCATCGAGAACCTTGTTGACATTGACGGCATAGAGGCTCTTGACCTTTTTGCCGGCACCGGCGCCATAACTTTCGAGCTGCTCTCGCGCGGCGCCTCCAATGTGACTTCAGTTGAAAAGGCCGCAACGCAACACCGCTTCATTTCAAAGACAGCAGAAACTCTCGGAGAGAAAAACCTCAGGCTCATACGCGGCGACGTGTTCCGCTTCCTCGCCTCTGCAACGCCAGATTCCTTCGATTTTATATTCGCCGACCCGCCCTATGACCTGCCACGCTTTGCCGAGGTGCCTGAGCTCGTTATCAACTCAGGGATTTTGCGCAAGGGTGGCATATTCATCCTTGAGCATTCCAAAAGCTACGACTTTTCTAATCTGCCCGGCTTTCAGCGCCATATTGCCTACGGAAGCGTGAACTTCTCTATATTTAGTAAGGAGTAAAAAAATTTTCCACAGCACTGCTTCAATTTTTTTTTGCATTTTTGGGCAAAAAAATTTGGAGAATAAAAAAATGTGCGTACCTTTGCACTGTTGCACATCGATACAACACCCAAACACTACAACAGAATCAACCATTCCATTTCCAACATTTACTCTAAACAAACCAACACAATGAAACGCATTTCGCTCCTTCTCATCGCCCTCGTGGCAGTTGCATCGGTCAACGCACAGCTCCTTTGGAAAATCTCGGGCAACGGACTGCAAAAGCCGTCGTATCTTTTCGGGACACACCACATTGCGCCCATTTCAGTAATAGAATCGACTCCCGGGCTCACCGACGCCCTCAACAATGCCGACATGCTTTACGGCGAAGTTGACATGTCGGTTCTCTCCGACCCCTCGGTTCAGATGCAGATGGGCATGGCCACAATGGCTCCGCAGGACAGCACCCTGAGCAAAGTTATGAGTCAGGCCGACATGGACGCGCTCACAAAAATGCTCACCGAACTCAACGCCCCCGTGACCCCGGCCATGATAGAGCCGCTCAAGCCGTCGGCCATCTCCAATCTGCTCACACTACTGATTTCCACTAAGGAATTCCCAGACTTTGACCAAACAAAGCAGCTTGACGCCACCCTCCAGGCCATGGCCACTGAAAAAGGCAAGCCGGTGAAAGGGCTTGAGACCATCCAGTCGCAAGTGGACCTTCTTTTCAACTCCCCCATCTCGGAGCAGGCCAAATCGCTCCATGAAACGCTTGCCGACCCCGAAAAAGCCGCCCACATGGCTCATCTCATGGCCGATGCCTACATGAGCGGCAAGCTCAATGAGCTGGAGCGCCTTATGACCGACCCCGAATCGGGAATGACAGCCGAAGAAAGCGAGCGCCTCATCACACGCCGCAACAGCGCATGGGTCGACGTGCTTATAGGCATTCTCCCCACCGCCTCGGTTATCGCAGTGGTAGGTGCCGGACATCTTCCCGGCGAAAAAGGCCTGATTTCGCTGCTCCGCGCCAAAGGCTACGATGTAACTCCCGTTGAAAAATAATCCTGCCATGATAACGCTTGAAAACCTCAGCTACAGCTACCGCAAGGACCGCATGGCCATTTCCGGAATAACCGCACGAATAGGGACAGGAATACATCTGCTCCTCGGCGAGAACGGAGCCGGGAAAACCACCCTCCTCCACCTCATTGCCGGACTCCTGCGCACATCCAACCCCGAGGAATGCCTCATTGACGGTGAATCGCCGTCGCTCCGTCCGCCCACGCTCATGAGCCGCATGTTTATGGTAAGCGACGACATGCACTTTCCCTTCCCCACCATCGATGACATGGTGAAATATCACGCTCCGTTCTACCCCTCGTTCGACGCCGAGATGCTGCGTCGTAATCTCGAAGCTTTCGGCATGACGGGTCGCGAATCGATAAGCACATTTTCGCTCGGCAACCGAAAGAAAGCTATCCTGGCCTACGCCTTCGCCCTACGCGCTGAGGTGCTTCTGCTTGATGAACCGGCCAACGGACTTGATATCTCAGCCCGGCAGAACGCGCTGGGAATGATGGCCGAATGCATAGATGAAAACCAGACGGTGATTATCTCCACCCACTCGGTGTTTGATTTCCGGCCGCTCTTTGAGTCAGTTTTGGTGCTCTCAAGCGGACATCTCATTCTTAACCGCCCCGTGTGGGAAATTGCCGAGCGCATTGACTTTGTGACCGACAAGTTCCCGCCCGAAAACGCACTATACATCGAACAGTCGCTCGGACAGTTCCGCGCCATAGTGCCGCACACGCCCGACTCTGACGTGACCGACATAGACTTTCTCATGCTCTACAACGCCCTCCATAGCCGCGACCGCATGAATCTCATTAACCTCATCAACTCCGCCGAACAATGACACACGAATCGATTCTTTCGCCCGGTTTTTCATGGCAACGGCTGCAGATGGTAGCCCGGTTCTATTATCCCTGCCTGCGCCTGCCGCTCATTCTCTACCCCACAATAGCGGCCGTAGTAGGCTTCCTCGAGGCATGGCTCATGCAATCGGTAATCGGGATGGCCATCTCGGCACTCCCATCAATGCTCATATCGTTCATGTTCTATCTGTTTCCGCTCTTTTTCGCGCGTCCGAAAAGCCCTGCGGTAGAGACCATGCTTCCGGCCACATCGACTGAAAAGGCCACATTCTTCGTTGGAATGTGCCTCATAGTGAACCCCATCCTCATCTATGTGCCGCAGTATCTCACCAATTATCTGGCATCTTTCTTCTTTACCAGTCCTATACAGGAAGGAATCAACGAGCTCTCTTTTGAGATGATATGCCAGACCTACGGCTTCAGCTTTTTCCAGGCATTTCCTCCGCTGGCAACGTGCATGTATGTTGTATTCTCGCGCTGGCGCAACCGCATGGGCACCGCCATAGGCCTCACCATCGCCACTCTCGTGGCTATCACACTGATAGGTGCCATTTATGGCGTGATAATGGCTTTTAGCGACTCCAGTTTCATGCAGATGGTTAAAGCCGGAGACACAGGCACTTATGACGCCGGAGTGAAATTCGGCCAGGATTTTGCATCTTCAATGAAATCGATGGTGTTCGTTATAGGCGGCCTCTCGTTGCTCTACACCATCCTCATGGCATGGCTCACTTTCCGCAAGATACGCACACTCCAAGTTTGACACTGAAATGAATTTCAAAACCGACATACCAATCTACCGACAGATAGCCGACTTCTGCATATCGCGCATCCTGTCTGGCGCTTGGCCGCCAGGCCAGAAAGTGCCCTCCGTGCGCGAGATGGCAGTTCAGATGGCCGTCAACACCCACACCGTCCTAAAAGCTTTCGAGTTTCTACAGCAGCATCACCTCATTGAGTCACGCCGCGGAATGGGCTATTTTCTTGCCGACGACGCAAAAGAACGCGTCAATCAGCTTCGCCGAGAAGAGTTTTTCACACTGAGGCTCTCCGAGTTGTTCGCCGAAATGGAAATGCTCGGAATTGACATAGCCGACATCGACCGATGCTGGGACTCGCGCAAAAAACAATGAGACATATAGTTCACTGATACTAACCGAAAGCCACACATTTCAACAGCTACATACTGGTTCCGCCTGTGAGTTAACTTTATTTAACCCACAGGCGGTAAACTTTCGCCTCGGTCAATGTGTTATGCAATGTGTATTCCACCTAATCCCTCAAAAAAACCTCATTCATCATGATCACAATTGTTTTTTGCCACCCGCTGACCCAAAGTTTCAACCACCAGATTATGGACGCCATAACCCGTGGGCTCTCCGATGAAGGCCGCGAATATGCGGTGATCAATCTCTATGGCGAGAACTTCAACCCCGTGCTCGACTCCAACGAACTATCCCTTCAGGCCAAAGGCAAATCAAATGACACACAAGTGATGCATTATGCTGAACTTCTGAGAAACACCACAGAGCTAATCCTTATCTTCCCTATATGGTGGGGCTCTATGCCTGCCATGCTCAAGGGCTTCATTGACAAAACATTCCTCAAAGGCGTGGTTTACGACACAACGCCCGAAGGCGCACTCATGCCCTGCCTGTCGGTGGATAAGACAACGATTATAACAACCTCCGAAGAGGATTCGGAAGTCTTCGGCAACTACATAATGGGCTATTTCACTCCGCTCACCCTCACCACCGTGGGCATCAACGGCGTGACATGGGACAACCTTGACCACATCTCGCACCGCACCGACGCCGAGCGCAAGCAGTTCATCGACACCATCCTTGCCCGCCTCCTCGCCTGACGCTTAAAAATTGAGGTTACCCACACACGCTGCCACAGCCCAACCACTGTGGCAGTTTTTTTACGCCGCCCCCGGAGTGCGCATCGTGACGGCTCGAAGAGTCGGCGAAGCCCTCTCAATAGAATCTATAATTGACTGGAAGCCATAACTTTCGCTAACCGCAATCACCAGCCCGTGGAGGGTCTGACACGCTGATATCAACCCCGTAGCGGGTTGCCCTTATCCCCTATGCCTATACAGTTGCACCGCCGACGCGGCGCGGAGTTGTGCAGGTGCGACATATACCACAGCTACAGCTACGCCTGCGGCTTGCAGTGGCCTGCTTCTCACATGTCGCCGATGGCGACAACATGGCGCAGTAGGCGCCGATGCGTTATCCCCGACCCCTCTTAATCCCTGAAATACAGAGGTAACAAAAACAGAGAAAAGCTTGTTTAAGCCAAAGAAAATCACTAACTTTGCAGTCCGATTATATCCAAAATCAATTACTGACCGGCGCCAAAACGATGCTTCTGGCCGGGCATCCGTGCGGTTTAGGTCGCAATTAATTAACTATTAATTAAACAATTAAAAGTGGATACTTTAAGTTACAAAACTCTAACCCCTAACGCTCAGAGCGTAGAAAAAGAATGGCTTGTCATTGACGCTACCGATCAGGTGCTCGGCCGTCTGTGTGCAAAAGTAGCCAAAATTCTTCGCGGCAAAAACAAGCCGAGCTATTCGCCCAACATTGAATGTGGCGACAATGTGATTATCATCAACGCCGAGAAAGCTATTCTCACCGGCAAGAAAATGACTGACCGTGAATATCTCACCTTCACAGGTTATCCCGGCGGTCAGCGTTCGTCATCACCCGAAGTGCTTCTCAAAAAGTCGTTCAACAAGCATCTCAAGCCTGGTTATCACCCCCTTTATATCAAGGTGATGAAGGGTATGCTTCCCAAAAACCGTCTTGGTCGCCGACTCATCGAGAACATGCACGTTTACAATGGCCCCAACCATCCCTACGAGGCTCAGAACCCCAAAGTAATTGACATTAACAAATTTAAATAATCTGAAGAATGGAAAAAGTTAATGCAGTTGGCCGCCGTAAGGCCGCCGTGGCACGCGTAATCGTTGCCGAAGGTAATGGCGTTATCACTATCAACAAACGCCCCCTGGAAGTTTACTTCCCCTCTTCTATTCTTCAGTTCATTGTCAAGCAGCCCCTCAGCGTTCTTGATGTAGCCGAAAAATATGACATCAAGGTGAACCTTGACGGCGGCGGCTATAAAGGACAGGCCGAGGCTCTGCGTCTTGCCATTGCCCGCGCACTGGTGAAAATCAACCCCGATGACAAGTCGGCTCTCCGCGCTCACGGCTTCATGACCCGCGACCCCCGTTCGGTGGAACGCAAGAAACCCGGTCAGCCCAAAGCACGCAAACGCTTCCAGTTCTCAAAGCGTTAATCATTTCCCCTCTCCTTTTTGGCTGCGCAGCTTGAACGGCTCTGCCGCCTGACAGCCAAAGTGTTTAGTATCTAAATCCTGCGGATGGACACGTTCCCTACCGCCCGATTGTAAAAATTACAAGAACGTAAACAACATCTCAAACAAAAATGTCAACACCAACATTTGACCAACTCCTCGAAGCAGGTTGCCATTTCGGTCACCTTAAAAGAAAATGGAATCCTGCAATGGCTCCTTACATTTTCATGGAGCGCAACGGTATCCACATCATAGATCTCTACAAGACTGCCGCCAAACTCGATGAGGCAGCCGCTGCACTGAAGAGCATCGCCAAATCAGGCAAGAAAGTGCTCTTCGTTGCTACAAAAAAACAGGCCAAACAGGTGATTGCCGACAAGGCTCAGAGCGTAAACATGCCTTATGTTATCGAGCGCTGGCCGGGCGGTATGCTCACCAATTTCCCCACCATCCGCAAAGCCGTCAAGAAAATGACAGCCATTGACAAAATGACAAAGGATGGCACTTTTGACAATCTTTCAAAACGCGAAAAACTGCAGATCACACGTCAGCGCGCCAAACTCGAGAAGACCCTCGGTTCAATCGCTGACCTCAACCGTCTGCCCTCGGCTCTGTTCGTTGTCGACGTTCTCAAAGAACGCATCGCTGTTGCCGAAGCCAACCGTCTCGGCATCCCGGTGTTCGGCATCGTTGACACCAACTCCGACCCCACTAACGTTGATTTCGTAATCCCTGCCAACGATGACGCTTCAAAATCAATCGAGCTCATCCTTGACACCGTTTGCGGCGCAATGAACGAAGGTCTTGAGGAACGCAAAATTGAAAAGGTTGACAGCAAAGACGCTGAAGGCGAACAGACGGCAAACCGCCGCGAACGCCGTCGCGTAAACCGCAACGCCAAGGCCGAAGCTACTGAAGCTGCCGAACCCGCAGCCGAAGTTGCCGAAGAAGCCGAAGAAAAAGCTGAATAAATCCATTTTAACAAACCCTTTTACACCATTATAGAATCTATGGCAGTAACAATGGCAGAAATCACCAAACTGCGCCACTTGACAAGCGCCGGTTTGATGGACTGCAAAAAAGCCCTCGCCGAAACTAACGGCGACATAGAGGCAGCCGTTGAAATCCTCCGCAAAAAAGGCCAGGCTGTAGCCGCCAAACGTGAGGACCGTCAGGCATCCGAAGGTTGCGTGCTCGCAGCAAACGAAGGCAACTTCGCAGCTGTTGTGGCTCTCAAGTGTGAAACCGACTTCGTTGCCAAAAACGCCGGCTTCGTTGACCTCACCAAGCAGATTCTTGCTGCTGCTCTCAGCAACAAAGTTAAATCAGCCGATGAGCTCAAAGCCCTCAGCCTCAATGGCCAGACTATCGCCGACCTCATCATAGAGGAAAGCGGCAAGACCGGAGAGAAAATGGAACTCGGTGCCTATGAATACGTTGAAGCACCTTCAACCACTTCCTATAACCACCTCGGCAACAAGCTTGCCACTATCGTTGGCTTCAACGTTGAAGGCGTGGACTATCAGGTGGGACGCGATGTTGCAATGCAGGTTGCATCAATGAATCCTGTGGCTGTTGACCGCGAAAGCGTGCCTCAGGCCGTGAAGGATTCAGAATACAATGTGGCTGTTGAAAAGACTAAAGAGGAACAGGTGAAACGCGCCGTTGAGGTAGCCCTCAAGAAAGCCGGAATCAACCCCAACCTCGTTGACTCTGAAGCCCACATCGAATCAAACATCGCCAAAGGCTGGCTCACCGAGGATGAAGCTGACAAAGCCCGCGTTATCATCAAAGAGACCGCCGAAGCCAAAGCAGCCAATATCCCCGAACAGATGGTTAAGAACATTGCTGAAGGTCGCCTGAACAAGTTCTTCAAGGAATCTTGCCTCATGGAGCAGGAATTCATCAAGGACGGCAACCTCACCATAGGCAAATATCTTGAGCAAGCTCAGAAAGGCCTGGTTGTAGTTGAGTTCAAGCGCGTTAACCTCAATGAGGATTAATGTTGCAGCGGCTCTCCCCAAACCTTGAGCCATAACATAACTTTGCATCGTTCAGCATCCTTTCCGGCGACAAACCGGAGAGGATGCTATTTTTTTGTCATTTTGCATAAATAGGGATGTTTTGAACTGAAAAAATCACTAACTTTGTGTGGAATAACTGACGCTGCTAAATGAAGACTATCCAGACATGCCCCCATTGCGGCCTGCAGGTGGCCGTTGACGCCGACAGGAGCGCCGCCACGCCGGCGCTTTGCCCGCGCTGCGAAAATCCCATACACGTCAGATCCGCGTCGGCGGTATTGGTTCTGGAATCGGTCGACGGTACCCTTCCGGCCATGCCGCTCCATCCCGGCGAGAACTCCATAGGGCGCAAATCGGAGAAGAGCCATGCTGAGATTCAGGTGCCGGACCCTACGCGCAACTTGAGCAAAAGCCACGCCACGATAACCGTCACCGGGAATGAAGCAACGATACGCGACGCCGGCAGCCTGAACGGCACTTTTGTCAATAATCAGCGATTGGTTGGAATCTCGCAAGCCCGGCTGACGCCCGGCGATAAGATCCGTCTCGGCAACAAAGAGTTCATAATCAGAAGTTCAAAAGGCAAATGACCAAGGAAGAATTCTTTAACAGATACAAGTTCGACACGTCAGCAGATTTGCTCGGCTCGGGAAGTTTCGGTGCCGTCTATAAGGCCTACGACACGGTTCTCGACACATGGGTGGCTGTTAAGATTTCGCCGGTATCTGCCGGAAAATCACGTCTGAGACATGAGGTTGAACTCGTTTCGCATCTGAAACCGCATCCAAATGTAGCGAGTTATACTGACTGCTACACATTCAGCGATCCTACGGGCGATTTTGACATTGCCGTCTTGCAGTATTATGAAGCGGGCTCGCTTGAAGACATGTTGCGTGCGGCCAAGCTTTCTCCATCAGTAAACGAGGAGGTCATTAGGCAAATTATCGACGGTCTGGAATTCCTGCATTCCAACGGCATAATACACCGCGACCTTAAGCCCGCCAATATTCTCATGGCTCGCCGACCCGACGGCACTCTGGTTCCTAAGATTGCCGATTTTGGGATAAGCTGCGACGAATCGCTTAACGGCGATGACACGGTGGCTGAAGCTGCAACCATAAGCTACGCCGCCCCCGAGCAGTTGCGCGGCGAAGATCTGACGGCGGCCTCCGATATATGGAGTCTCGGTGTGATTGCCTACCGAACTATTACAGGGCAACTGCCCTTTGAAACTCCCGGCAGCGACACTTCATCGCTCGCAGGTAAAGCCGAGGTGATAAACCGCATTACAGCCGGAAAACTGCCCGACAACGTGGATTCACTCCCTGCTCCCTGGAACATCTTCGTGGCCGAAGCGCTAAAGGTCAATCCCGCGGAAAGAGCCGATATCACCACTCTGCGGCATGCGCTTGACAACATCGCACCATTCACCCCTCCCCCACTCAAAACCGTCCCTTCGAAACCCGACAATATCCGAATCAACAAAGTTGACCCGGTGCTCCCCCCTCTGCGGCAGAAACGTTCGAGTTGGTCATGGAAAAAATTTTTGGTTGCTCTTGTTGTAGTCTGCCTGATTATTTTCATCCCAATTCTGATAATCAACTACACAGAATACCGAAATAAAAAGTCAAAACCAATTCCGCCGGCTCCGACATTCCATATCACTACACCCGAAATAGAAACCGGAACTTATGATGAAGTATCGGATTCGGTGGAATACGCTCCGGCTGTTGAAGAAGCTC
>ENA-ORCP01001597-ORCP01001597.1-human-gut-metagenome-genome-assembly--contig:-NODE-1597-length-19303-cov-5.414283_pt1 | contig 19303 bp, 14 predicted proteins | sample MGYA00242990_ERZ507991 | MGnify/ENA primary metagenome ERZ507991 (study PRJEB26167, sample SAMN06115496) | human gut metagenome | host: Homo sapiens | place: China:Henan | collected 2015-05-07... | reverse complement strand
ATATGACACAGGCTGATTTAGCACGTCTGACAGGCATCAGACCTTCGACTATTTGTGATTTGTGCAATAATAACGCAAGCTTTATCAAGCTGCAGCATCTTGACTTGATATGCCAAAAGCTCGGCTGCAATGTTGATGATATTATTTCTTTTAAATGGTATAAAAATACCCTTTTAAGAATGTAAAAATGCTCTTAAAAGTGGTATTTTTTGCATTTTGCTTGTCAATTATTTGCGTTTTGTGCGGCAAGCTACAGTTCCTTTCTTCGGGATAAAAAGTCCGCTTATATCAGCTCTTTCAAGTGTGAGCAGGTCGATTTTTTTATCAATTCCGCCCGCATAACCCGTCAGGCTTCCGTTCGTCCCAACAACACGGTGGCAGGGAATCATTATTGAGATCTCGTTGTGTCCAACAGCACTGCCCACCGCCTGGGCTGACATTTTTGCAGTGCCTTTTTTCTCCGCAAGCTCATTGGCAATATCTCCGTAAGTAATAGTTTTGCCGTAAGGGATCTTCAAAAGTATATCCCAGACCGTATGGCGGAAATCCGAGCCTTTGGGGTGAAGGGGAGGAGTGAAATTCGGCTCTTTTCCGCCAAAATAAATGTCAAGCCATTTTTTCGCCTGTTCCAAAGCCGGGTTTTTTCCTTCGCAGTTTTCTTTGGGAAGATTATCAGCAAAATATTTCTGACCGTAAAACCATAAACCCGTCAGACCGACTTCATCAGCCGCAAGAAGAATTTTTCCAAGCGGCGAATCATACTGCATTGTATAAACCATTTTACACCTCAAAAAAATTTATTTGATAAAGTCGCTGACAGCAATACCAAAAATCATTTTTATTTTTTGATTTATCCGGCATCTGAACCCAATTCTTTTTTAGTATATCATATTGCAGCAAGTAAATCAACTAATACTAAGGAAGCACTGATCAAATCACGTCTGACAACTTGGCACACATCTGTGGATTGGCTGAATGATGCATGACGCTTGATGTCGACAATAAATAAAAATACAGTTTGAATTATCATTTTTATTTTGTATTTTGACGAAATTAGCGTACGCTTATTGACACGCTTGGATAAGTATGCTAAGATAACAGCGTTATGAGAGTAACAGTGTTATCTTGACAGCGGAGGTGGAATTATGAACGAGGAGAATGAAACACGGGAAAAGCTCTTGAAAAGTGCAATGGCTGAATTTTCCGAAAACGGATATATGAAAGCTTCACTACGCAAGATATGTGCAGATGCAGGTGTTACAACAGGTGCGCTGTATTTCTTCTTTAAGAATAAAAATGACCTGTTCGCCGCTATCGTTGATACTCCGCTTAAAGAGCTATGCAGGCTTCTGAATGAGCATTATATGCAGGACGCTGAGGAAATGGCGGGAGATGACCCGGTTGTTATGACCGCTGAATATCACATTGAAACTCACGGAAGTATGGAACAGCTTGTTGAGTATATGTATAAGTATTATGATGTTTTTATGCTGATCCTGACTAAAGCTCAGGGTTCTGATTACGAAAATGCAGTTGATACAATAGTTGATATGACCGAGCAGGGATTCCGTATTTCAGCTGAAAAGGCTGCAGAAAAAAAGGAAAACTGCCATATTGACGAATATATGCTTCATTGGATAACGCATATAAGTGTTGATGCATTTGTTCATCTTCTGACTCATGAAAAAGATGTAAAAAAGGCAAAACTGCATATCAAAAAAGTAATGGAATTTCTGATAAAGATATGGTTCACTATGATAGTGGAAGATTAATACTAATCTTTAATCAACCTATAGACAAATCCTTGGCTGAAATAATCCCACTCTGCGTCAATCTCCTTTGACGGGCGGCAAGCCCGCCTGCAGTCGATTTCCTTGATTGGAATTATTTCATCTGTCGGCTTTGTCTATAGAACGATTAAAGATTAGTATAAGAAGCCGCCTTAGGGCGGCAATATTCAAGACAATAACATAACAATGTTATGCCAGGCTAACTTTTATTGCACCGTCAGAATTTGTCACGTGACAGATGACGGTAAATTTTATAGTGCCAACATAACAATGTTATGCAAAGCTAACTTTTTTAATGGAGGAAAGAAAATGTATCTGGAAATCAAAGATGTAAAGAAAAGCTACGGCAGCGATGCAAGCTACATTCAGGTTTTAAAGGGTGTAAGCACAGGCATTGAAAAGGGGCAGATGTGTGTTATCCAAGGCACAAGCGGTTCGGGAAAATCTACGCTGTTAAACTGCATAGGCGGTCTTGATACAATGGACAGTGGTTCAGTAAAGGTTGACGGAAAAGAAATTTTCGGATTGAAGCCTGAGAAGCTTGCCGACTATCGAAAGGAAAATCTCGGATTTATTTTTCAGTTTTACAACCTTATTCCGAATCTTACCGTTGAGGAAAATATTCAGGTATGTGAGTATCTTTCAGATTCTCCTCTTGATATGGAGGAGCTGCTCACAACACTTGGACTGTCCGAGCACAGAAACAAATTCCCCTCACAGCTTTCGGGCGGTCAGCAGCAGAGATGCGCTATCGCAAGAGCACTGATAAAAAATCCAAAGCTGCTTTTATGCGATGAGCCGACGGGTGCACTGGATTCCAAAACTTCCCGTGATATACTTGTTCTCCTTGAAAAAGTCAACGAAAAATACGGTACGACAATGCTTATTGTAACCCACAACAATGCTATCAAAAATATGGTGCATAAGGTAATAATCGTCAAGGACGGACTTATCAAAAAGGATTATCTTAACGAAACTCGCATACCCGCTGCTGAGCTGGAGGATCTGTAATGAATAAGGTTTTAAGTAAAAGGCTTCTCCGTGAGCTTAAATCAAATCTTGGAAGGTATCTTGCGCTTGTACTTCTTATAATTATGGGAATGTACATTATCACGTCCGTTGTTTCAGGTGCGGAAACTATCATAACAAGAACGGCGGAACACAGCGAAGCAAATAAGATCGAAGACGGTCAGTTCGGTGTTTTTATCTCCCTTACAGATGAACAGGAAAAGGAGATCACAGACAAGGGCATAACTCTTGAAAAGCATTTCAGCATTGACGTTACCGCAGAGGACGGTTCAAAGCTCCGTGTTTTCCGAAACAGAAAGGATATTGACCTTATCGAGCTTGACACGGGCAGACTTGCGGAAAATATGAATGAAGCTGTTGCCGAAAAGCGTTACTGTGAGGAACATTCTGTTTCGGTAGGCGATAAGCTTACTGCGGGCGGTATTGAATTTGAGATCGTTGGCATCGGCACAACTCCCGATTATGATGCTCCTTTTGACAAATTTTCTGATACGGCGGTTTCAAGCAAAGGCTTCGGACTTCTTTTTGTTTCCGATGAGCAGTATGACTATATCAGAAACGATACTTCACAGCAGACGGAGGATCTTTGCTATGCTTATATTTTAAACGGAAAAGCAACTGATGATGAACTCAAAGATATAATAAAAGGCTTTGAATTCAACTACAAGGACGTTACAGACAAATATTATCTTGAAACGGTTGGCGAAGCACTTCAGCAGCGTGATGACCTCCGTGACGGTATAAATGAGCTTTATGACGGTTCGCAGGAGCTTAAAGACGGTATGAAGGACCTTTCGGACGGTGCAGATGAGCTTTATGACGGACTTGGTGAACTTTATGACGGTTCAAAGGAGCTTTCGGACGGAATAGGTGAGCTTGCCGACGGTGCGGAAGAATTGTCCGAGGGATTAAACACACTTGACGCTTCGGGTGAAGTGATAGCAGGCGGTTCTTCCGAAATTTTTGATTCACTTCTTGCTCAGGCATCGCAGAGCCTTGCTGCAATGGGTCAGGATATTACACTTACCGCAGACAATTATGCCGAAACTCTGGATAAGCTTATAAAAACAACTCAAAGTGCTGAGCTTGCACAGCTTAAAGCTTCCCTTGACGGAGTAAAAGCCTATGCAGGCGGAACAAAGGAATATGCGGATGGAGTTCATACGGCGGCAGACGGTGCAAATGAACTTTCGGACGGAGCAAAAGATGCTTTGAATGGATCTAAAGAGCTTTCCGACGGTGCAAAGGAGACACTTGACGGTTCAAAGGAATTGGCTGACGGAGCAAAGGACACCTATGACGGTGCTGCCGAACTTGCTGACGGAGTAAAGGAGCTTAAAACACAGACTGATAAGCTTATTGATGAAGTTTTTGAAATTGACCTTGACAATCTTACGGCATTTATCAAAAAAACGGAAAATGTCCGTATCGCAGGTGCAGCGGGCGATGTGCTTATGAACAAGCTTGCGGGACTTGGTGTAGGTATTATACTTATGATGCTTTTTGCCTATGTCATCTCGGTTTTCGTTATTCATCAGATACAGCGTGAGAGCAGCGTTATCGGCGCACTTTATGCTTTGGGAGCAAAGAAAAACGACCTTATCAGACATTACATAACCCTGCCGACTGTAATAACTTTTATCGGCGGAGTGATCGGTATGGTGATAGGCTTTTCACCTGCGGGACTTGTTTATCAGATGCAGGATTCATATGCGTATTTTTCGCTGCCTGAATTTGCACCCGTTTATCCATGGTATCTTATCATTTACAGCGTTGTGATGCCTCCGGTGGTTTCTGTTATCGTGAACACGCTGGTCATCAACAAGCGTCTTTCTCAGACAGCACTTTCGCTTATTAAAAATGAACAGAAAACTGCACGTTACAGCAGTGTAAAGCTCAAAGGCAAAAATTTTATACGCAGATTTCAGATCAGACAGATGCTTCGTGAGATGCGCACGGGAATAACCGTACTGCTCAGTATGCTGTTTTCGCTGCTTGTGCTTATGCTTGGCATAGACTGTTATTATCTTTGTGAAAATGTCCGCAAGGATACTATCCGTGACACAAAATACGAGTATATGTATACTCTCAAATATCCCGAAAAAACAGTTCCCGAGGGAGGTGAATCCTGCTTTGCAAAATCACTTTCAAAGGAACAGCTCGGATATAATCTTGACGTAACGATAATGGGTATCGACAGTGACAATAAGTATTATAATGTCACGACCCACAAGGGCAAAAGCTTTATTACCGTAAGCAGATCGGTCACAGAACGTTACGGTGTTGCAGCAGGTGATAAATTCATTCTTACCGACAGCGCAAATTCAATGGACTATGCTTTCACCGTCGTAGATACCTGTGAAGAAAGCGCAGGACTTACGGTATTTATGGATATTGACAGTATGCGTGAGCTTTTCGGCGAAGATGATGATTATTACAACTGCGTCCTTTCCGATAAGCCTCTTGATATTGACGAGGGCAGGCTTTACGGCACAACAACAAAGACTGATATTGAACGTTCATCGGCTGTTTTCACCGAGCTTATGATGCCAATGATAGTGATGCTTATTGCTGTTGCGATAATTATTTTCTTTGCGGTAATGTTTCTTATGCTCAATGTTATGATAGAACGTGCATCATTCGGAATTTCACTTGTGAAAATTTTCGGATATAAGACCAATGACGTGAAAAAACTTTATCTTAACGGAAATGCATTGATAATATCATTGGGTGCGCTTATTGAAATACCGCTTTCAAAGTATGCAATTGATAAGGTATTTCCGGTGTTTATCCCGAATATAACAAGCGGAATAAATCTATCCTTCCCGATCTATGTTTATCTCATAATTTTTGCCGGGGTAATGGCGGTTTATTTTGCGATCACCGCAATTCTTGTAAGAAAACTTGGAAAGATAACACCTGCCGAGGTGCTTAAAAACAGAGAATAATAATTCCGATAAAATAAATGCCGCACACAAAAGCAAAAATCCAACTTTTGTGTGCGGCTTGTTTTTATCGGCAAGCATTAGTTTGTTAAAAAAATTGACCGGTGTTTTGCAGCGTGATATAATGATCTAAGGGCAGCATATACGGACTGCGAATTTTTTTTAGACACAGGTGATTTTTATGTGGATCGCATTTGCATTCGGCTCAGCTTTATTTGCAGGCATAACATCTATACTTGCTAAAATAGGCATAAAAAATACCGATTCAACAGCCGCAACAGCCATAAGAACTATTGTGATACTGTTCTTTTCGTGGCTTATGGTGTTCATAACGGGTTCGTTCGGCGGGATAGGCAGCATATCTTCAAAAACGCTTATTTTTCTGATATTGTCGGGATTTGCAACAGGCGGAAGCTGGCTTTGCTACTTCAAAGCTCTCCGGATAGGCGATGTAAACAAAGTAACACCCATTGACAAGTCAAGCACGGTTCTTACAATGCTTCTTGCATTTATCATACTCGGTGAAGAGATCAGTATTCTTAAAGCAGTATGTATGGTACTTATCGGAGCAGGTACATATCTGATGATAGTGAAAAAAGAAACTGACAAGGAAGCCAAGGGAAAGGGCTGGCTGTTTTATGCGGTTTTGTCGGCGGTGTTTGCGAGCCTTACATCGATACTCGGAAAAATAGGAATAAGCGGTGTTGACTCAAACCTCGGCACAGCCATACGAACTATAGTAGTGCTTATTATGGCGTGGATAATGGTATTCGTTACAAAAAAGCAGGGTGAGCTGAAAAAAATAGACAGAAAAAGTATGGTGTTCATATGTCTGTCGGGACTTACAACAGGTCTGTCGTGGCTATGCTATTATAAGGCACTTCAGGACGGTCAGGCGAGCGTTGTCGTTCCTATCGACAAGCTCAGTATTCTTGTAACGGTGGCATTTTCCTATATCGTATTAAAAGAGAAGCTTACAAAAAAATCAGCTGCGGGACTTGCTATGATAACCGCAGGCACACTTATGCTTGTTATAAAATAGGTACTTCGGCAGCCTTTGATGCTTGTCCGGATTTGCATTATGTATCAAGGTCGGACAGAATACATAAAAACAAGGCATACAACCTACCTTTTTCGGTATGATGTATGCCTTGATTTGGTTTATGGGGAATTATTCTGCCTTTGTTTTGATAGTCACAATATCCGATGTCATCATTGCAGTCCACTTGCCGTCAACGTAAGCACGAACTATATACTTATACTCGGTATCGGGCGAAAGCTTGTTTATCCTTACTGCAAGCTTCTCGGTCTCGCAAAGCTTTACAGCCTTACCGTCCACATACTTGTAAACTGCATACTTTTCCGCATTGGGAACTGCTTTCCAAGTAAGTCTAACGCTGTTTTCGGTCGATGCTGCCTTTACGACAGGCTTGTAATAAACCTTGACAGTTATCTTGTACGAATAAGTCATAGGCGAAAGCTTGCCGCCGATAGTGTAACGAACAAGGAATTTATATGTCCCGCCGTTTTTCAGACCATTGATTTCAACCGAATTATCAGCGGTGGTCTTGACCTTGACATACTTTCTGTCCTTATACTGATATACATAGTATTTGTCGGCGTTCTTTACCCCATTCCAGCTGAGTATTACCGTACTGCCGCTTTCTTCTGCATTGACGGTCAGATTTTCTGTGAATACACTCGGTGTTGATATTACATTACCTCCCGTTGCAGGAATGATCTCTGTTCTGATACCATAGCCGCATACGGAGCAGGAATATACTCTTACGCCCGCTGTTGTTGCAGTAGGCTGAATTGTTACTGTACCGCTGTTCTTTGTATGCGCTTCAAAATCAACCTTTTTATCGCAGCCTGAGCATGCGTGCCAATGTCCTGTTCCGTCATAACTCCAATCCTTTGACCAGCTGTGATTTGTGGCGGAGATAGTCACATCGGCAAGTGTTGTTGGATTTAAGCCTGCGTCATCAGAGAATATATTTCCGCATTCCGTGCAAGTCCAATATGCTTTGTTTCCGTCATTGTTGCAGGTGGGAGCCTTTGCATCTGTCTTAACGAGCGAATGTTTTGCAGGATCAACAATATTTGTTATTTCATTAGTTCCATTAGCATCGGAGAAATACTTTTGGCATACGGAACATTTCCAATATTCAATATTTCCGTCATCGGTGCAGGTGTGAGCCTTTGCATCTGTCTTAACGAGCGAATGACCCGGTGCAGGATCAACAATATTTGTTATTTCATTAGTTCCGTTAGCATCGGAGAAATACTTTTGGCATACGGAACATTTCCAATATTCAATATTTCCGTCATCAGTACAGGTGTGAGCCTTTGCATCTGTCTTAACGAGCGAATGTTTTGCAGGATCAACAATATTTGTTATTTCGTTAGTTCCGTTAGAATCGGAGAACTTCTTTCCGCATAAGGAGCAACTCCAATATTCGATATTTCCGTCATCGGTGCAGGTATGCGCCTGTTTCTCTGTCTTGTTAAGGATATGAGCCTGCTCATGGCTGCCAATCAAGTTCTGATATTCCTCCGCAACTGCTGTTACCGTTTTGCCGTCGATCGTTGTCGGAATATTAACTGTATTCTGTCCTGTGGGAAGCTCAATTTTTGTTATTGTGACGCTATTGGTGCTGCTGTCAACGGTATAAGTTATCTTTGCGGCTGTATCGGGTATAGCGTCTGATCCGAGTTGTGCACCGCTTGGAATATAAATAGTTGTAAGTTCGGAACAATTTTCAAAAGCACTAATTCCGATAGAAGTAATGCTGCTCGGGATAGTTACGCTTGTAAGTCCGTAACAACTCCGAAAAGCAAAATGTCCGATAAAAGTAACGCTGCTCGGGATAGTTATGCTTGTAAGTCCGGAACAACCCCAAAAAGCACCTGTTTCGATAGAAGTAACGCCGTTCGGGATAGTTATGCTTGTAAGTTCGGAACAAGATTGAAAAGCTCTTTCTCCAATGGAAGTAACAGGTTTTCCATCAATTGTTGCCGGAATATCAACCGTATTCTGTCCTGTGGAAAGCTCAATTTCTGTTATTTTGACATTATTGCTGCTGTCAACGGTATAAGTTATCTTTGCGGCTGTATCGGGTATAGCGTATGCTCCGAGTTGTGCACCGTTTGGAATATAAATAGTTTTTAGTCCGGAACAATTTCCAAAAGCATAATTTCCGATAGAAGTAACGCTGCTCGGGATAGTTATGCTTGTAAGTTCGGAACAACCTGCAAAAGCATAATTTTCGATAGAAGTAACGCTGCTCGGGATAGTTATGCTTGTAAGTTCGGAACAACCTGCAAAAGCATAATTTCCGATAGAAATAACGCTGTTCGGGATAGTTATGCTTGTAAGTCCGGAATAATCTGCAAAAGCATATTCTCCAATGGAAGTAACAGGTTTTCCGTCAATTGTTGCCGGGATATCAACAGAGCCGCCCGAACCGATGTATTTTGTAATTTTAACATTGCCGCCTTCAACGGAGTATTCAAAATCATCTGATGTTTCTGCACTCGCCACAATAGCATTGCCGCCGAAACCAAGGTCTGCAAGCCTCGGCTCTGCGGGGGATATAAAGGACATTGCGAGAGCAGCCGCAGCAGCAACAGCCGTTATTCTTTTTATTTGTTTTTTCATTTTAAATTACCTCCTTCGTATAATTTGCTGTATTTTTCGATAAACAGAGAAACCGTCTGCTTTAAGACCTCCATCTGGCTTTTTAAATAGTATTCGTCCTCAAACATTGCGTAGTGTACGCAGGCACGGACAAAAATGAAAATGAGCGGTGTAATGACGGTATGGGGAATGCCGATCTTCGGTTCAAGCTGCTTTGCATACTCGGTGTACCGTTCGTTTACGCCCTCGAAAAACTTCTTTCCGTGTTCGATATATTTGGGGTGCGTGTAGACCTGATACATCAGCCGATACTTCTTGCCATGCTCTTTCGCTGTCCAGTATGGGACTTCCTCAATAAAGCGAATAATATCTTTTGGGTCGGCAGGGGCTTTCGCCATAAAATCGTCCTCAACTTTTGCCATACAGTATGCGGTGGATTGAATTATCAAGTCGTCGAGATTTTCAAAATACAGATACAGTGTAGCTGCATTGCACCCGCACGCCTTTGCGATCGTTTTTATCCCAACGCCGGATAATCCGTTCTCCGCATAGCAGTCATAACATTTTCCCATCAGTTCATTTTTCTTTGCCTGTCTGGCTTCTTCATTAACAGTACGCAATTTTGGCTCCGCCTTTTAATAAATAATCGTTTAATTATATTATATTATATTATACTTTCAGAGATTTTGCAATAGGTTTTCATAAAAAATGTTTTTAAACAAATGTCTGATTTGTTTATTATGTCGATTTTGGCTAACTAGTTGGTGGCAGTTGATTTTTACGGTGCCGTTTTTGTTTATTGTCTGCTGTATCTGAAATCGCAGTGGTCTGCTCCCTCTGCAATAGTTCCCGTCCTCACCAGCTTCATATTCATAATATCGGCAAGAACAAAGTCCATTCTGCATATAAGCGAAGCAAGCTCGGGACAGCCCTCATCATTGCAAAGCTTGCAGGCTCCGCATTCGTAATAATCATATCCAAGCTCATAATCACCGTTTGCGGGCAGAATATCTACCACCCAGTCATTTTCATATTTTCGCTTATGGCTCTCCTCAGACCATTTCAGACGCCCCTCCATTTTTTTAGGGTCAAGATAGCTGTCCGCATTGCCGAGAACTTTATGAAAAAGCTTTGACGCACATAGTCCGTCCCGGAATATTTCATAATTTTCTTCGGCAGGTCTGCCTGTGCCACGGTTCAGAGCAATAAAATAAACTGCCATTATATATGAGCTGAGAAGCCTTGATTTTCCAATGTCTTTTGCACGGGATATTATTGCCTTGTGTTCAACTGCGACTTTACGGATAACATCATTTGAAAAGCCTCGCTTTTTCATTTCGGCAGATACTGCACTATGATAAAATCGGCTCAGAAGCCTTGCGTTAAAAGAATTTTTCATTTTTATTTGTCCTTTCGTATTATGGTTAGTTATAGCTAACTCTTTTGCACTTTTATTTCTTAAAAGTATCAATAAAGACAGATCTATCTTTTTATAAAAGAATAATCGCACATAGTTCCGCCTGTTCCGATCTGCTCCGTATATGTAAATTCAGCGCACGGCAGGTCGCTGTAAAGAATGTCATCGACCTTGCAGAAAACAGCTGTCATTTCGGGCATTGCGGAAACTCCACGTCCCGACCGTAACAGAGAGTATGTTTGGATTTTCCTTTATAAGCTTTGCCATAGTATTAATGAGATGCTGACGGTCTTTTTCACATTTTCACCCCCTCTGTTTTATTGATTACATTATAAATTAAAATGACAATACAGTCAACAGTTTTATATTTACCCGGCAGAAATTGCAGTCTGTAAATAAACCAATACGGCTTTGAGCTATTTGCAGCGATTTTTTTACTGTCCGAAAAATTACCATATCATTCTGATATAATATAAAATATAGAAATATAATTTATTGTAATCGGAGGGATTTTATATGTTTGATTTTTTGAATAAGGGTATTTTTGATATTAACGGCGACGGTCAAGTTGATATTTTTGAGAAGTCACTTGTGCTGCATAATATTTTTGATGATGACGATGAGGACGCTTCAAGAAGAAACAGCTATAACAGCGATGACGATGATGACGATGACGATGATTTCGATATCTTTGACGATGAAGATGACGACGATGAAGATGACGACGATGACGATGATGACGATGATGATTTCGATATCTTTGATGATGAAGATGACGACGACTTTGACGATGATTTTTAAAGGGTAAGATCCATATGATTGATAAAACTGCCCGTAAAAAAATATTATTAAAACTAATGACGGCGGTGCTTGTAATTGCCTTGGTATGTGTAATGCCGTATATTGTTAAGGCTGTAAAAACTGAAAGCAGGTATAATGAAGCTATCCGCCTTATCAAAAAAGGCGAGTACGAAATGGGCGCAAACAGACTTATGGGAATGTCCGATTATAAGTACAGCGACGCTCTGATAAATTACGGACTTTATATGGTGCGCAAGGACACAAGCTTTTTTGTTGCATATGATAATATTTGTGAGATACCGACCGATTATGACGGACCTTTTGCTGATGAAATAGCTGCCGAACGTGAATATGCCGAGTCAGTATATGACGAAAAATCAATTATTTATGAGCAGGAAGAAAAAGAACGTCAGAAGGAATGGGACGAATATCGGGAAGAAATTCGTGCAAGCTATGCGGATAAGCTGCCGAAGGTCGGTATGAACCGTGATTTCGTGAGGGATACTTTGCTTGGTGACTATGACAAATACTCTGAAAGCAAGACTTATGAAAATACCGCTGTTGTTCCGTTATACCGCTATGAATGGTATTCCGATGATAAAACAGCATTGGTTTTTGTGGCTGAATTCAGATATGACAAATGCATCTCTGCCGAAAAAGTCAACACATATTCCTACTGGGACGGTGACACTCCGAAATTCGGCGGCAAGCACCACCATTCCTCTTACACCACGTCACGCTATGATGATTACGATGTTTTTGAATATGACGACCCTGAGGATTTTTACTACGATAATTATGACGATTTTGAAGATTATGACGATGCAGAGGAATATTATGATGAACAATGGGGTTACTGATCCGGCGGTTCTTATACTAATAACCATTTAACCTATGGATAAAATACGGTGGCTATAATACGCCCACTCTGCATCAAACTCCCTTAAAAGGCGGCAGCCTGTCTGCGGTCGTTTTCTTTGATTGGACGTATTCTATCCACCGTCTTTATCCATAGAACAAATGGTTATTGGTATAAAAAGTCACAGCATAACATCGGCTGCGGCGGCAGCACATCTGCAGATTTACGGAAAAGCTTATGCCGCCGCCAAATTAAAAAAAGGAACTGTTGCAATGAACAGCTCCTTTATTTTTATTTATCCAGCATTTTTTTCAGATACTGACCCGTGTAGGACTGCTCGCAGGCAGCAATATCCTCGGGAGTGCCGCATTTTACTATTGTGCCGCCCTTGTCGCCGCCCTCAGGTCCAAGGTCAACAATATAGTCGGCGGTCTTTATCACGTCAAGATTATGCTCAATGACAAGAACTGTATTGCCCGTATCGACAAGCTTCATAAGGACGTCGATAAGCTTGTGAACGTCGGCTGTGTGAAGTCCTGTTGTCGGCTCATCAAGAATGTAGATAGTTCTGCCCGTTGCACGTTTTGAAAGCTCCGTTGCAAGCTTTACACGCTGCGCTTCACCGCCCGAAAGGGTCGTTGCGGGCTGACCTATTTTGATATAGCCAAGTCCGACTTCCTGAAGTGTTTTCAGCTTTCTTGATATTTTCGGCATATTGGAAAAAAACTCAACGCCCTCGTCAACAGTCATTTCAAGCACGTCATATATTGATTTGCCCTTATAGTGTATCTCCAATGTTTCACGGTTGTAGCGGTGTCCCTTGCAGACCTCGCAGGGAACGTAAACATCGGGGAGAAAGTGCATTTCAATTTTGATGATGCCGTCGCCCTCACAGGCTTCGCAGCGTCCGCCTTTTATGTTGAAGGAAAACCTTCCTGCACCGTAGCCCTTCATTTTTGCATCGTTCGTTGATGCGAAAAGCTCACGAATATCTGTGAAAACACCTGTGTATGTTGCAGGGTTTGAACGTGGGGTGCGTCCGATAGGTGACTGGTCGATGGCAATTACCTTGTCGAGATTTTCTATGCCCTCAAAATCTCTGAATTTGCCCGGACGTACCTTTGCACGGTTCAGCTTGCCAGCAAGATGCTTGTAGATTATCTCATTTACAAGTGATGATTTTCCCGAACCCGAAACACCTGTTATGCAGGTGAAAACTCCAAGCGGTATCTCAACATCAACATTTTTCAGGTTATGCTCGCTTGCTCCTATGACTTTTATAAAGCTGCCGTTTCCTTTTCGTCTTGTTGTCGGAACGGGGATAGAGCGTTTGCCGCTGAGATACTGTCCTGTTATGGAGCGTTCGCATTTTTCAATGTCCTCAACAGTACCCGTTGCAACTATCTCACCGCCGTGTACACCCGCATACGGACCAACGTCAACAATGTAATCCGCAGCTCGCATTGTGTCCTCATCGTGCTCAACTACAATAAGAGTGTTTCCAAGGTCACGCAGACGCTTCAAAGTGCCGATAAGCTTGTCATTGTCACGCTGATGAAGTCCGATAGACGGTTCATCGAGAATATAAAGCACTCCCACAAGTGACGAACCTATCTGCGTTGCAAGACGTATACGCTGACTTTCACCGCCGCTCAGCGTTCCTGCCGAACGTGACAGTGTGAGGTATTCCAGACCCACGCTCTGCAAAAATCCAAGACGGTCGTTTATCTCTTTTACTATTCGTTCAGCTATGAATTTTTCACGCTCGGTAAGTTCAAGCGACTTGAAGAAGCTGTAGCAGTCGGTAACGGAAAGGTCGGTCAGTTCGGCAATGTTTTTTCCGCCTACCGTTACTGCAAGGCTTTCCTTTTTCAGCCTTTTTCCGTGGCAGTCAGGGCAAAGCTCGTCGGACATACACTGCTCGATCTCTTCACGGCTGTATTCGGAGTTTGTATCGTGATAGCGGCGTTCCATATTCTTGATTATGCCCTCAAAAGGCTTGTAAAAAATACCGCCGCCGTATTCCTTTGCACGGATAAGCTTCAGTTCACGGTCGCCTGTGCCGTAAAGAAAAACGTTGATAGCTTCTTTCGGCAGGTCCTTGACGGGAGTGTCAAGGGAAATTCCGTAGGCTTCCGCAATTGCGTTGTAGTACATCATTGCAAAGGAGCTTTCGTCCAGAGTGTTCCAGCCCATAGCCTTTATAGCACCCTGTCTTATGGAAAGATCCTTATTCGGAATAACAAGCTCAGGATCGATTTTCCTGAAAACACCAAGACCCGTACATTTTTCGCAGGCACCGAACGGATTGTTGAATGAGAACATCCTCGGCGACAGCTCTTCAATGGAGATGTTATGCTCAGGGCAGGCGTAATTCTGTGAGAACAGCATTTCCTTGCCGTCGATAACGTCAACGACAGTTATTCCGCCTGAAATTGATGACGCTGTTTCAATGCTGTCGGTAAGTCGTGAGGTTATGCCGTCCTTGATTACAAGTCGGTCTATTACGATCTCAATGTTATGCTTTTTGTTTTTTTCAAGCTTTATTTCTTCCGAGAGATCGTAAATAATTCCGTCGCAGCGTACACGGACATAGCCCGATCTTCTTGCACGGTCAAGCTCCTTGACGTGTTCGCCCTTGCGTCCTCTTATGACAGGGGCAAGTATCTGTATTTTCGTACCCTGCGGAAGGGCAAGAACGCTGTCAACTACCTGGTCGATGGTCTGCTGCTTTATCTCACGTCCGCAGACAGGGCAGTGCGGAATGCCTATTCTTGCATAAAGCAGACGGAGGTAGTCGTAAATTTCTGTAACTGTGCCGACGGTTGAACGGGGGTTCTTTGATGTGGTTTTCTGGTCAATGGAGATGGCTGGGGAAAGTCCCTCAATGCTGTCAACATCAGGCTTTTCCATCTGACCGAGGAACATTCTTGCATATGATGAAAGGCTTTCAACATAGCGTCGCTGACCGTCTGCATAGATCGTGTCAAAAGCAAGAGATGATTTTCCCGAGCCTGAAAGTCCCGTCATAACAACAAGCTTGTCACGGGGAATTTCAAGGTCAACGTTTTTCAGATTATGTTCTCTTGCACCTTTTATAATTATCTTGTCTATGGGCATTTTGAGTTTTCCTCTCAATCTGTATTTTTTATCGGATGTCTGATAACGGTTTTTAACTTTTCCGTGGCGGTTTTGTTCGGATCTGAAATATATATTTCATGATGAAGCCGATTTGGGTTTATATCATTTTCATATCCTTTTTCCATTATAAAACTGTTCATAATTTCAACCGACTTGGGCTCATTGTCATAAGAACCAATATGCATCATCTGCACACAAAGTCCCTCTTCGACAGTAAGAAATTCGGCAGATGAGCAGTCAAGCTTCTTTTTTGATGAAGCTTCTGCAACTGCCCATTTGAAGTCATCTATTATGACAAAATCAGGCAGGCGAATGACAGAAATCCAGTTGAATGAGCTTTTGTCGGAAAAACTAATTATATCGTTATAACTTTGCTGCCAAAAACCTTCGAGCAGCGGAACAACATATTCAAAAAAACCATCAATTTTATGTGTGCCCTTATAGCTCATTTTTATTGTATAAGCAATTGCATATAAAATGCTGATTGCTTTTTTATATGCACCGTCCTTTTCATTTGGGTCACCTTGACCACGAACAGCAATATAATTCATTTTCGGAATTTTGATTATTTCAGGTTTGTTTTTAGGCATATAAAACTCTTTATATTCTTTTTTGAAATCAAAAGCCATTTTATTACTTCTTTCCTTTCAGCTCATTTATCTTGTCACGTAGATAAGCTGCGTGTTCAAATTCCAGTATCTTTGCAGCGTTTTTCATTTCTTCCGTAAGCTTTTCAATAAGAACCTGTTTTTCGGCAGCGGACATCTGCTTCTGTTTGCTCTTTGCAGTCTTGCTGTCGGTTTCCACCTTTGTGGATATTTCGATAACGTCACGGACTTCTTTTATGATAGTTTTAGGCTTGATGCCGTGCTTTTCGTTGTAGTCCATCTGTATTTTGCGGCGGCGTTCGGTTTCTGTGATCGCTCTTTCCATTGATCTTGTAACAGAGTCGGCATACATTATTACCTTGCCCTCAGCGTTTCTTGCGGCACGTCCGATTGTCTGGATAAGTGAGCTTTCGGAACGCAGGAAGCCTTCCTTGTCGGCGTCAAGTATGGCAACAAGCGATACCTCAGGAATATCAAGTCCCTCACGGAGAAGATTTATTCCCACAAGCACATCAAATTCACCAAGTCTAAGGTCACGGATTATCTCCATTCGCTCTATGGTGTCAATGTCATAGTGCATATAACGAACCTTGATATTCATTTTTTCAAAGTAGGCAGTAAGATCTTCCGCCATTTTCTTTGTGAGTGTCGTAACAAGCACACGCTCATGCTTTTCAACACGCTCATTTATTTCAAAGAGCAGATCTTCGATTTGTCCCTGAACAGGCTTTACGATTATTTCAGGGTCAACAAGTCCTGTCGGACGGATTACCTGCTCAACTATCTGTTCCGACTTTTCACGCTCAAATTCGCCCGGTGTAGCCGAAACGAAAATAGCCTGATTTATCTTGTCATAAAATTCATCAAAATTAAGAGGACGGTTGTCATAGGCTGACGGCAGACGGAAACCGTAGTCGATGAGTGTTTTCTTGCGTCCTCTGTCGCCTGCACTCATACCTCTTATCTGCGGCAGGGAAACGTGGCTTTCGTCAACAAAAAGAAGAAAATCCTTGGGAAAGTGGTCAAGAAGTGTATACGGTATACTGCCCGGAGCACGTCCCGCAAGAATACGGGAATAGTTTTCAATGCCCTTGCAGAAACCTATTTCTTCAAGCATTTCAATGTCATATTTGGTACGCTGTTCTATTCGCTGAGCCTCAATAAGCATATCATTATCCTTGAAATACTTTACACGCTCGTCAAGCTCTTTTTCTATTTCCGAGATAGCACCCTGCATTTTATCACGGGATATAACATAGTGCGATGCAGGATAAATAGCCGTATGGGAAAGCTCCGCAATGACCTTTCCCGTAAGGGCAACGATCTCTGTTATGCGTTCGACCTCATCACCGAAAAATTCAACTCTAACAGCCTTGTCGGTAGAGCCTGCGGGGAAGATCTCAACAACATCTCCTCTGACACGGAATTTGTTTCTTATGAAATTGACGTCGTTTCGCTCATACTGTATTGATACCAGCTTTGCAAGAAGCTCATCACGGGAAAGCTCCATACCCTTTCTTATGGAAATTACCATTGTACGGTAATCGATAGGTGAGCCGAGGGAGTATATGCAGGAAACAGATGCGACGATTATAACATCTCTTCTTTCCGCCAGCGCAAGTGTTGCCGAGTGGCGGAGCTTGTCTATCTCATCATTGATAGCAGAGTCCTTTTCAATGTAGCTGTCCGTTGACGGCACATAGGCTTCAGGCTGATAATAGTCATAATACGAAACGAAATACTCAACGGCGTTATCGGGGAAAAATTCACGAAATTCCGAGCATAGCTGTGCCGCAAGGGTCTTATTGTGTGCAAAAACAAGAGCAGGTCTGTTAAGCTGAGCAATAACATTTGCCATAGTGAAGGTCTTGCCCGAACCCGTAACGCCCAGCAGGGTCTGTTCCTTATAGCCGTTTTTTACACCCTCAACAAGCTTTGCAATAGCCTCAGGCTGATCTCCCGACGGAGTATAATCCGAAACAAGTTTAAATCTGTCCATATTAATTTTCCTTTAATCAAACACGTTTATAAGTGCGCTGTCACGCATTGAAACGGCAATATTCGCCCCGACGACTATATGGTCAAGGAGAGATATGCCGAGTGAGTTCATAACGCTTTTTATCTGCCTTGTGGCGAAAATATCATCTGTTGACGGAGTAGGCATACCGCCCGGGTGGTTGTGTGCAATAGCAATGCAGGGTGACTTTGCAGTAAGTGCAGTCTCGGTTATCCTTCTTACATTGACGGGAGAAAAGGACGGTGCGCCCTCGCATATCACCGTGTTGGAAATGAGCCGCAGATCATTGTCAAAGCAGGCTAATCGGAACTCTTCATTTGTAACTCCCACATAGCAGGACATAAAAAGGTCTATAAGCTTCCGTGTATTGTCAAATGAAAGCTTCTCCGTCCTTGATGTATAGTAGATCTGAGTGCATTTCGGTATCATTTTAAAAAGCACAGCTGTGGTCAATGATATGCCCGATACCTTTGTAAGCTCTTCGGGAGATGCGTCAAAAACGCCGCTTATGCTGCCGAATCTGTTAATCAAAGTATGTGCAAGCACATTGGTATCAATACGGGGACAGGTATAGTAAAGCAGCATTTCAAGTATCTGATGCTGTTCAAATCCCTCAAAACCCGTTGCAAGGAAACGTTCACGCATACGTTCTCTGTGACCTGCGTGGATATTTTTTTCGTCAGCCATAAGTACCTCCGTAAAAGGAGATCTCTAAAAAGCTCCTTCTCGGCAGATTTTTAGAAAATCCCACAAAACAAACGTTTCTTTTATTATACTACAAAAATTTTAATTTGAAAAGATGTTTTTTAAATTTTTTTATGATATAATAAAATCATTACTTTATGGGAGAAAACAAATGAAAGAATTTACAATAAACCGCAACGACAGCGGACAGCGTGTGGATAAATTTCTGCAAAAGGCTGTGCCGAGAATGCCTCAGAGCCTTATGTACAAATATATCAGAATGAAGCGCATAAAGCTGAACGGAAAACGCTGCGAGATATCAACCCGACCGATGAAACTGACCTGCGCCATTATCGACGACGAGCCGCTGGC
>ENA-ORCP01001584-ORCP01001584.1-human-gut-metagenome-genome-assembly--contig:-NODE-1584-length-19422-cov-7.447919_pt1 | contig 19422 bp, 12 predicted proteins | sample MGYA00242990_ERZ507991 | MGnify/ENA primary metagenome ERZ507991 (study PRJEB26167, sample SAMN06115496) | human gut metagenome | host: Homo sapiens | place: China:Henan | collected 2015-05-07... | reverse complement strand
AACGAAAATAAACGTAAAGACGGCCTCAGCGATAAAGGCCTGCAACATTTCCCCCTCAACAAAACTTTATTTCTTATATTCATAAGCAGGGGCTGCTCACCATCTTCAACGACCATACGCACAGCACATCCAATTCGGCGCTCTCGCCGACCGAACTTCGGTACCATACCGAGAACCTGCAGCGGTTTCAGAAGTTGGGGCTGGACGGCTGGTGGTATGACCGCAACTGGCGGTATTCACTGCGCTCGCCCTACGCCGAGATCTCGCCCACCACGCTCGGCATGGTCATCTACAACGACATTATGGCATCCTACAACGGCACGCGCCGCACATTTCTGCTCGCCAATGCAGACTGGGTGCGCAACGGCAAACTGGAGACGGGCAACTATTCGGTCATCGGGCATCGCTACGGCATTCAGTGGTCGGGCGACATCACCAGCGAAGCGCTCCAACTGCGGCGGGAACTGACCAACGTGGTCTCCCTGTCGGCGCGCGGTGCATCGCCCTACATCTCCTCCGATCTCGGCGGCTTCCTCCGTGCGCCGCAGCAGAGCCAGTCGATGTATGTCCGCTGGATGCAGTACGGCGCGCTGTCTCCCGTTTTCCGCATCCATTCCACGATGGAGGCGGGCGGCGAGAAGTACGACAAACTGCCCTATGACAGCCGTTACAATCAGCGCGCGCAGACGACGGTGCGCAACTATATGAAGATGCGCTACAATCTGCTGCCGCTCTTTTACACGCTCGGGCACGAGGCGTACAAAACCGGTCTGCCGATCGCGCGTCGCCTCGACTTCTACTATGACACGGTGTCGGCAACGACCAACACCGAGTATCTGCTCGGCGACAGCCTGCTGGTTGCGCCGATGTGGACGGCATACGGCGAGGGCGACGATGTCGTGCCCGCATCCTGGTTCGGCGACGCCGGCGTCAAGGCGTCCTACTTCAACAATACGGATGCCACCGGCACGGCGGCGTATACGCAGACGGCGACGAAGATTGACTTCGACTGGGGCGACAATTCGCCAAACAGCGCCGTGCAGAGCGACTATTTCACCGCCGTCTTCACGGGCAAAATCACACCCACGGAGGACTGCTACATCGGCGCGGTTGCGGATGATGCGGCAAAAATCTATATCAACGGCAAACAGGTGGTCGATGGTTGGAGCGGCGGCTGGCTGGTGTCCAAGATGGATCTCGAGCATGTGCTGAAGAAGGGCACGACATACAACATCAAGGTCGTCTATCGTGACGACACGGGCGGCGCGGTCTGCCGCCTCGTCTACGAGCATATCACGGACAAGGGGAAGACGGCGCGCGATGTCTATCTGCCTTCCGCAGGCTGGATTAACCTGTTTGACGGCACAAAGAGCACGAAGGCGGGCACCGTCCGCGTCGCATACGACATCACGAAGTCCCCGATTTATGCAAAAGTCGGTGCTATCATCCCCGCTGTCAAGGCGGTCTCGCCCATCGAATCCGCGGATTTCGAGGCACTGTCGCTGAATGTGTTTGACGGCGGCAACGGCAGTTATACGCTCTACGAGGACGACGGCACGACCACCGCCTACAAGTCGGGCACGACCCGCACCACCAAGTTTGCGCACACGACAAAGGGCAAGACCGGTACGCTGAAAATCGCGGCGGCGACGGGGAAGTTTACCACTTCCTACACGAGCCGTGCCTACACGGTGCGCATCCACTCGAACATTCCGATAAAGCATGCAAAGCTGGACGGCAAGAGCGTGGCGGCGAAGAAGATCAAGAAGAGCGCGTCCGCGTTCCCGCTGCGGGAGACCGGCGCGGCGCCCGACAGCGATGTGTATGAGATCCATTTCAGTGCGTCCATGTCGGCGGCGCATACCCTCACCTGGCAGACGATGGTCGCCGGTTCGGGCGACGCGGACGGCAACGGCAAGGTCGATACGCGCGATGCGCTGCTGGCGCTGCGCGCCGTGCTGGATGCCAAGACGGCATCCACGCTGCCCGAGGCGGATGTCAGCGGCGATGACAAGCTCAAACTTGCCGATGTTCTCCTGCTGCTGAAGCAAATTTCCGCGGGAAAGTAAACCCGGATAGGGCTGCAAAGGCGGTTGCCTGTGCAGCCCTGTTTTTTTTGCACACCGCATTCGCAAAAAACAAACATTTTTCGAAAAGTGGCTGGTTTCTTTGCCTTGCAGCCTGTAAAATAAACTGTATAATAAAATCGGAAATGTTTCCGAAAAGGATGGTTGACCGCATGAAACACTTTGCAAGCCGACTGGAGGCACTGCTTTTCTGCACCGTGCTCTGCGCGCTTTTTGCTGTTTCGGCGACAGCGGCGGACGCCGGAATCGTCACGCTGGAGAGCGAGACAACGCGCGTCATGCTGCTGTCCGATGCCGTTGTCCGTGTGGAAGAGAAGGGCGAGCACGGCTTTGAGGACCGCATCAGCCTGATTGCCGCCGGGCGCGGCGACTTCACCGGTGTCGCGGCGACGACGCGCACCGAGGGAAACCGCACCATTGCCGAGACTGCGACTTACACGGTCAGACTCTACAGCGACCGCGGCTATCACGCGGACGCCGTCGAGATCCTCGACAAGGACGGCAAGGTTATCTGGACGGTGTCGAAGACCGCGACGCAGGCGGTGCGCACCGCGGGCTTCTATCACGATCTGCCCGACCCGGGCGAGACGCCAGAGGTGTACGCGCTCCTTGACTATCCGCGCATTCTTCCGGCAGAGAAGGGCGCTGCCTATGTCGGCTCGACCGATGCCTACAGCGATTGGGAGCGCTATGACGCGACCGATGTCTATGTCATGCTCTGCGGCGGCGACGCCGAGACGCTGCGCACGCGCTTTGCTGAGGTGGTCGGCCGCACGCCGATTTCGGACATCAAGACTTTCGGCTCGTGGTACAGCCGCTATCAGGACTGGACGGACGCCGACTACAAGCAGGTGGTGGAGAGTTACCGCGCCAACGGCTATCCTTTGGACATTTTGGTCATCGACACCAAGTGGCGCGCGGGCAAGGACGGCACGGGCTATGACATTGATACGGCGAACTTCCCGGATATGGCGGGCTTTATCAACTGGGCGCACGAAAACGGCGTGATGCTCCTCTTCAACGACCATACGCATAAGACCGACAAGCAGGCGCTCGACCCGGAGGAACTGAAATACCACACCGAGAACCTGACAAACATTCTGAAACTCGGCGTGGACGGCTGGTGGTATGACCGCAACTGGGGCTATACCCTCCATTCACCCTATGCCGACAGCATCACCTTCACCACCTTCGGTGAGGTGCTGTACAACGACATTCTGGCAAGTTACACATCCGTAAAGCGCCTCTTCTTACTCTGCAATGCGGACTGGGTGCGCCACGGCCATGTGGAGAGCGCGCCGTCGGTCATCGGCAGGCGCTACGGCATCCAGTGGACGGGTGACATCACCAGCGAGGCGATGCAGTTGCGCCGCGAGGTGGTCAACATGGTCGAGAAGACCACGGCGGGCGCGTCGCCCTACATGTCCTCCGACCTCGGCGGCTTCAAGCGCGCGAAGGAGCAGAGCGAGGCGATGTTCACGCGCTGGATACAGTACGGCGCGCTGTCGCCCGTCTTCCGCATCCACTCCACGATGGAGTCGGGTGGCGCGAAGTATGACAAGTTGCCGTATACCTACAGCGCAGAGACGCAGACGGTGCTCAAAACCTACATGAACCTGCGCTACAACCTGCTGCCGCTCTTTTACACGCTCGGGTACGAGGCGTATGAGACCGGCATGCCGCTCACACGCCGTCCCGATTTCTATGACGACAGTGCGGCGGCAAAGGACAATACCGAATATCTGCTCGGCAGAGACCTCCTCGTCGCGCCGCTCTGGAGTGCTTACGGCGAGGGCGACGGTGTGGTGCCCGCCTCCTGGTTCGGCGAGGCGGGGCTGACGGCGACTTATTACAACAGCCGCACCGACCGGTCAAAGCCGGTCTATACGACGACCGTGCCGAACATCGAGTTTAGCTTTGGCACCGGTTCGCCGAACGATGCCGTGCGCGTCAATCTGTTCTCCGGCATCTACGAGGGCAAGATCACGCCCGCGTTTGACTGCTACATCGGCGGCGCTGCCGACGACGGTATCCGCATCTATATCGACGGCGCGCTGTGGGTGGACGGCTGGAAGTCAAGCTGGCTTGCGTCGCACATCAACACCGACACGCTGCTGCGCGCGGGCGAGACCCACGACATCCGCGTGGAATACTACGACAGCACGGGCACCGCGTCCTGCTATCTGCTCTATGAACTGCCGTCCGAGAAGGATGTGTCCGCGCGCGATGTCTATATGCCGACAGGCGGGTGGACGGATGTGTTCACCGGCACGCATTATGCAGGCGGCAGCACGGTGCGCGTGTACAACGGCATCGGCACAACGCCGCTCTTTGCAAGGGATGGCGCGATTCTCCCCGCCGTCAAGGTTGCCTCGCCGATTGTCTCCGCAGATTTCCCCGCGCTGTCGCTGAATGTGTTTGACGGCGGCGACGGCAGTTATACGCTCTGTGAGGACGACGGCGAAACGGTGGATTACAAGTCCGGCGAAGTGCGCAAGACGCAGTTTGCCTATACCGAGGCAGACAGCACCGGCAGTCTTGTGATTGCCAAAGCCGAGGGCGGCTTTACCACCGATTACACGGCGCGCACCTACACCGTCCGTCTCCACATCGGAGGAATGTTATGGGCGGCTTTGTCCCATATCTCGTATCTGCAATTTTTATTCATAGCGGCAAGTCCTTTTACGCTGTCGTGTACTTCTGTCTGTTCCTTACTGCCTGCAAGGGCAATCATCGGGAAGTATGCGTTTTCAAAGCCGTTTATTGTTTCAAGCGTTATTCCGTTGTCAACTGAGCTTCTTACGGTTTCGATACGTACATTCTGCATCTGTGCGACAAATTTTTTTCTTTGCTCTTTGGGCAGTCCGTTCATAAATCCGATGAAACCGCATAATCGTTTGTTCTTGAATGACGCAAACTGCTTTTCGTTCATAGCCATGACCTTTGAGAGCATAGGCTCTTTCTTGATAAGCCACGGACTTACTATTATCGCAGAAGTAAAATACTGCGGATATTCCGCACACAGCTTAACGCTAAGCTGAGCGCCGAGCGAAAAGCCGACAAGCGTTACCTTTTTGCCAATGTCGGCTATGAAACTTGCAAGCTGTTTTACTGCTGTTTCGGTATCGAAAATCTCATCTGCGGCATCTCCGTAGCCCATGATATGCGGAATAATAAGATGACATTTTTCGGCAAGCGGATATTGCCTGCCGAAGCTGTGGACAAAGTTTGCCCCGTGCAGAAAGACGATCGTCTTATCGTTTTCTTTGCCGTATTCATAATAGTGCATACATTTCCCTCCGTGATTTTTCTTGCTGCTGTAATTATAGCACGGGTGAGGGGGATAGTCAAACAAAAAAGCCGTGCGGTTATGCACGGCTCCAGTTTGTAGAAAAAGTATGTTTTTGAAACAAACTTCTAACTCACTGCCCCTATCCCCCTGCTCCCTTCCCCGTGGGAAGGGGCTATTTTGCTGGGGCTACCGCCCCTAGTCCAAGCAAGGATGCTTGTAGTCAGCCACACAAAGCCACTGCACGATGCAGTGGCACAAATGGCTGACGACCTGTACGGGGGCTACGCCCCTGCGACCCCATTTTCAAAAATTATATAGGTTTATCGACAGTCTGAAGCCGTGCGGTTATGCACGGCTCATTATATCAAATTATCCTATAACCTTCTTTGCAATATCTACCGTTTCCTTAGCGTCCTTTGCGTAGAAGTCTGCGCCTATCTTTTCGGCATATTCGGGTGTAAGTACCGCACCGCCGACAACCACCTTGCAAGGAAGTCCGTTGTCACGGATAAGCTTTATGGTTTCTTCCATGGATTTGAGCGTAGTGGTCATAAGTGCGCTCAGTCCCACCAGCTTTACTTCGTGCTTTCTTGCGGCATCGACTACCGCCTGATACTCAACGTCCTTGCCGAGATCTATTACGGTGTAGCCGTAGTTTTCAAGCAGTACCTTTACTATGTTCTTGCCTATGTCGTGTACATCGCCCTTTACCGTTGCAAGCACTATCTTGCCCTTGCTCACCGTTTCGGAATTATTCTTTGCAAGGTGCGCCTTGATAACATCAAAACAGCTCTGCGCAACGCCCGCCGATAAAATCAGCTGAGGGAGGAATATCTTTCCCTGTTCAAACAGCGTACCTGTCTTGTCAAGCGCAGGGATAAGCCGCTCGTTTATTATTACCATCGGGTCGGTGTCGATAAGCAACTGCTCGGTTATCTTCGCCGCATCCGCTTTTAAACCGTTGTCGATGGCATATTCAAGCGTTACCTCGGAGGATTTCGGCTTTGCGACTGCCGTTGGGGTATCACTGCCGTAAGCGGCGATGTATTCTACCGAGTTCACATCTATCGCCTTTAACAGCTTGAACGCTCTTACAGCGCCTGTCATAGACGCTACGTTGGGGTTTATAATCGGCAGATCAAGCCCGTTTTCAAGTGCCATCGTAAGAAAAATGTGGTTTAAAAGCTCACGGTTTGGCAGACCGAATGATATATTCGATACACCGAGTACCGTTCTTACTCCGAACCTTTCCTTTACCGCACGCACAGCCTTGAGTGTTTCGTTTACCGCAAGCTGTTCTGCGGACGCTGTAAGCGTAAGGCAGTCTATCGCTATATCCTCTTTCGGAATACCGATTTTCTCGCAACGCTTTATTATCTTTTCGGCAATGGCTACACGCTGTTCGGCTTTAGGCGGTATGCCGTCCTTGTCAAGCGTCAGACCTACTACTGCCGCACCGTATTTCTTTACGAGCGGAAGAACGTTTTTAAGGCTCTCCTCCTCGCCGTTTACCGAGTTTACCATAGGCTTGCCGTTATATACACGCAGTGCCGCTTCGAGTACCTCCGGAATGGTGCTGTCTATCTGGAGCGGTACGTTAGTAACGCCCTGAATGCTCTTGACAGCCTTTATCATCATTGCCTTTTCGTCAATGTCGGGAAGTCCAACGTTTACGTCAAGTATATCCGCTCCTGCGCCGACCTGCTCTATAGCCTGACCTAAGATATAGTCTATATCATCGTTTATAAGCGCCTGCTTGAACAGCTTTTTACCGGTAGGGTTGATACGCTCGCCGATTATCCTCGGCTGGCTTACCTCTACAACATTTGTGCCGCTGCATATCGTGCAGACACGCTCTATCTTCTTAGGCTCGTACTTTCTGCCCTTTACCTTCTCTGCTGTACGGCGGATAAATTCGGGTGTTGTACCGCAGCAGCCGCCGATTATTCCTGCACCGAGATCAGCTATTTCAACGGCGTAGTCGCTGAATTCTTCGGCATCTATAGAATATTCGCCTGTGGCAGGGTCGGGAAGCCCCGCGTTCGGCATTACGATAACGGGTATCTTCGACTTTTCGCAGAGCGTTTTGATTATAGGCATAAGCTCCTTCGGACCGAGAGAGCAGTTCACGCCGACGGCACTTACACCAAGTCCCTCGCACAGCAGTATTTCCGCCTCGGCGGGACAGCCTGTAAAGGTACGTCCGTTTTCCTCGAAGGTCATACTGCATATTATCGGAAGGTCACAGTTTTCCTTTGCGGCAAGTATAGCGGCTTTAAGCTCGTATAAGTCGGTCATCGTTTCGAACAGAACAACGTCCGCACCTGCCTTATAGCCTGCAACTATCTCCTCCTTGAATATGTCGTAAGCCTCTTCAAACTTAAGGCTTCCCGTAGGCTCAAGGAGCTGTCCTATAGGACCTATGTCAAGAGCGCAGAAAACGTCTTTACCGCTTTCCTTTATCGCTTCTTTGCAGTTTATTATTCCTGCGGTGATAATTTCATCTACGCTTTTACCGCTGTGGCTTAGCTTGTAGGAATTTGCGCCGAATGTATTTGCGGAAATTATATCCGCTCCTGCGTCTATATAACTGCGGTGTATTTCTTTGAGCAGATCCTTTGCGGTAAGGTTTAAAAGCTCGGGAGTTTCGCCCGTCTTAAGTCCCTTAGCCTGCAGCTGAGTACCCATAGCACCGTCGAAAATCAGCAGTCCTCTTTGTTCAAGTAATGTTTTAATTTCCACAGTGACCTCCGCTTTTTCTGAATTTGCATCTGTCCTTCATATTGCAGCTTTCACAGCCTCTTGTACTTCTGTCAACTTCGCCCTCTGACAGCCCTATAAATGCCGTTACCGATTTTGTAGGCACCATCATATTGCTGTTCATTACGGTAAGACCTATCCTTTTCTGAGCCTGCAGAAGCGTCAGTAAATCAAACTGTATATCAAGGGGCAGATCGCCGTAGCCGGGAGAATATCTCCATGTACGGCTGTTCGAGTGTACTTTTTCGAATATCTCTGTTTCAGCCCTGTTGCAGACCTGCTCTATTGCCGCACCTGCAAGGCTGTCAACTATAACTGCGCTTGCCATATCAGAAACCTGCAGATGCCTTAAAAGCACGTCTACTCCTTGTCCGAGCGTGGCACACATAAGCACTATCCTGTCGCAGTTCTTTAAATGAGCGGCGGCTGAATTGCCTTTAAGTATTATATTGCTGTCCGAAATTCTGACACCATCGTCCGTAAAACTTATCGGGTATACGGCATAGAGATATTTCGGGCTTGCGGCTTTCAGCAGCTGTTTCTCGCAGGAATCAAGCATTGCGAGCATCTGCTCGTTATCCGTGCCGTCCTTACAGCCGAGATAACGCAGAGCCTCGTTCCTGTCTATCGGCTGAAGTATCATAACAGATCCTTAATCCCGTTGTAGATGCGTGATGCGACAGCGGGGTTATTCATAGCGTAAAGGTGTATGCCCTGCACATCGTTTGAAATCAGGTCTACTATCTGGTCGATGGCATAGGCTATTCCTGCACTCTTAAGCGCCTCGGGGTCGTTCTCATACTTCTGCATCATCTTTACGAATTTTGAGGGCAGACTTGCGCCGCAGAGCGTTACCATACGCTCAATCTGCTTTTTGTTTGTAACGGGCATAATTCCTGCGGCGATAGGCACGTCTATGCCTGCGGCTCTTGCACGCTTTTCAAAATCGTAATAGCAGGAATTATCGAAGAAAAGCTGTGAAACAAGGTGAGAAGCACCTGCGTCAACCTTTATCTTCAGGTTCTTTATATCTTCCTCGGCGCTTTCTGCGTCAACGTGGGTTTCGGGGTAGCACGCACCTGCAATATCGAAATTTCCCTTTGACGCTATATATGCCGTAAGGTCGCTTGCGTGGGGGAAATCGTTCTTCGGTTCTTCATCGGGCTTGTTGTCGCCTCTTAAGGCAAGAATGTTCTCTATTCCGTTTGCGGCGAAATCGTCAAGCATAAAATCAACATCGTCACGGGTGCTGTTTATGCAGGTAAGGTGCGCCATTGCTTCGATACCGTATTTTTTCTTTATATGCGACGCTATCTCGCAGGTGGAGCGGTTTGCACGGTTTCCGCCTGCGCCGTAGGTCACGCTGATATATGCGGGATTTATTGCCGCAAGTCCCTCGATGGCATCATACACCGTTTCAATGGGGAAATTCTTGTTGGGAGGGAAAACCTCCAGCGAGAACACCGTCCTGCCGGGTGTGTATAAGTTTTTAATTTTCATCTTTTTGTTCCTTTATGTCACTCGTTGTCTTTTGCGAATGTTTATCTTACCGTACTGCCGTTGGGTGTATCTTTATCAAGGAATACGACCTGTACTTTTTCTCCTGCGTCACAGGCAAGAAGCATACCGTTGCTTTCTTCGCCGCAGAGCTTTGCGGGGGCAAGATTTGCAACGAATATAATTTTCTTTCCGATAAGTTCCTCGGGAGTGTAGTATTCGGCAATGCCCGATACTATCTGTCTGCCGCCTCTTGCATCGTCCACCTGAATTTTAAGCAGCTTCTTTGACTTCTTTATCTTTTCGCAGGCTGTAATCTCGCCTGTTCTGAGCTTGACCTTTGCAAAGTCATCTATAGAGATTATTCCTGCCTTGTCAAGATCCTCGTCCTCCTTGATTACGGTCTTGGGCTTCATAAGGCGTTCAAGTTCTGCAATCTCGCTCTTTATGTCGATTCTGGGAAAGAGAACTCTGCCCTTCTTTACCGTAACGTCTGCACGCAGAACGCCGAATGTGCCGAGCTTGTCGAAAGCGGTATCTTCTGCACCTGCGCCTATCTGCTCCCATACCTCAGGCATTGTAGCGGGCATAAAGGGGCTGAGCAGTGCAGAGCAGATACGAATAGTTTCAAGCAGGTTATAGAGTACGGTCGCAAGACGGGCGTTGTTGCTTTCGTCCTTTGCAAGTACCCACGGTGCTGTTTCGTCAATATACTTGTTGGCACGGGAGATTACCTTGAATATTTCCTCAAGTGCCTTTGAGTGCTGAGCCTGCTCGATAAGGGGAGTAACCGTATCGCACAGCGACTGAGCCATACCGATAAGCTGACTGTCAAGCTCGTCGGATACTCTGTCTGTGGGCAGTGTTCCGCCGAAATACTTGTCAGCCATTGCTACTGTTCTTGAAACAAGGTTTCCGAGATCGTTTGCAAGGTCTGCGTTTATTCTTGTGAGCATAAGCTCATTTGTGAAGTTGCAGTCACTGCCGTAGGGCATATCACGCAGTATCTGATAACGTACAGCGTCAACGCCGTAACGCTCGCAAAGCACAAACGGGTCTACAACATTGCCCTTTGATTTGCTCATCTTGTCGCCGTTGAAATTTATCCAGCCGTGACCGTAAAGGTGCTTGGGCAGGGGCAGATCGAGCATCATAAGGATTATAGGCCATACGATAGAGTGGAAACGTACAATTTCCTTAGCGGTCATGTGCATATCTGCGGGCCAGTATTTTTCAAAATCATTGTACTTTTCGTTGCCGTAGCCGAGCGCACTGATATAGTTTGAAAGTGCGTCTACCCATACATAAACAACGTGCTTGCTGTCAAAATCAACGGGTATGCCCCAGGTAAAGCTGGTTCTTGATACGCACAGATCCTCAAGGCCCGGCTTTATGAAGTTGTTTACCATTTCGTTTACACGGCTCTTAGGCTGTAAATAGTCGGTTTCGGTAAGGAACTTTTCAATCTTGTCGGCAAAATCGGAAAGGCGGAGGAAGTATGCTTCTTCGTTTGCTTCTTTTACCTCACGTCCGCAGTCGGGACACTTTCCGTCTACAAGCTGGCTCTCTGTCCAGAAGCTCTCGCACGGTGTGCAGTATTTGCCTTTGTATGTGCCTTTATAGATGTAGCCCTTTTCGTACAGCTTCTTAAATATCTTCTGTACGGTTTCTATATGATAGTCATCCGTTGTTCTGATGAAACGGTCATAGCTTATGTGCATTGTTTCCCAAAGACGCTTGAAGTTGGCTACTATCTCGTCAACGTATTCCTTGGGGGTAACACCCTTTTCGGCGGCTTTAAGCTCTATCTTCTGACCGTGCTCGTCCGTGCCTGTAAGGAACATTACGTCATAGCCCTGCATTCTCTTGAAGCGTGCTATCGTGTCACACGCAACCGTTGTGTAACAGTGACCTATGTGGGGATTACCGGAGGGGTAATATATCGGTGTGGTTAAATAATATGTCTTGTTCATTCTATTTTCTCCTTGTTTTTAAGTGATATTCTGTCCGTGTTTTTTTACATTCGTGCAGTACCGCACATTCGGCACATATTGCACATTCGTGCATACACACCGTTCTTTGCGTTTTTAATTTTCAGGATCATAAGAATCAGTCCTTCCGAATGTAATTTATATGTTTATTATGGTACAGGTCATAAGTCCCTGATGTCCATACATAAATTTTAGTATACCACTATTTAGTCGGTTTTGCAATAACGCAAAAATTTTTGATGTAATTTTTACATTTTGTCTAAAAAACCCTTGATTTTTTTCGGTTTTTCTAGTAAAATATATTTGGTGTATTATTTTCGGCCGTTTTATGCCTTTTTCCGAGACTTTTCACAGGCTGATTCAAAGATACAATTATAAGAGTAATTTCCGCATACAAGGCAGTCACAGGGTTATAGCCTTCGGCGGACACAGGAGCAAACCATTTTTAAGATAAAAGAGGTAAGAAAATGTCAAACAGATTATTTCAGGGCGTAGTTCATCAGATGAGAGATACTATCGGTCGTGTTATCGGTGTTATCGATGAAAACAGTACGATAGTCGCTTGCAGTGAGCTTTCCAGGATAGGAACAAACAGCGACTTCTTTACAATTGAGCTTGGTGACTCACATGATGTGTTCATCCGTGACGGCTATACATACAAGCCCTTCGGCGTTCATGTAAAGCCCGATTATGCGGTATTCATCGAAGGTACGGACGATCAGGCGGCAAAGTATGCGTCTATCCTTGCTATCTCACTGTCAAGCATCAAGCAGTACTATGACGAGAAATATGACAGAAACAACTTCGTGAAGAATATTATCCTTGATAACGTTCTTCCCGGCGATATAACGCTCAAGGCAAGAGAGCTTCACTTCAATGCGGATATAAGCCGTGTTGTATTCCTTATAAGTATCGTTTCCGCAAACGAGGTTTCGGCTTATGACGTAATACAGAACCTGTTCCCCGATAAGAACAAGGACTTCGTGTTCAATATCACAGAAACCGAAATCGTTCTTGTTAAGGAAATAAAGGCAGGCATAGACAACAAGGACCTCGAAAAACTCGCACGTTCCATCTCGGATACGCTTTCGGGCGAGTTCTTCACAAAGGTAAACGTAGGTATCGGTACTCCCGTTACAGGCATAAAGGATCTTGCCCGTTCCTTCAAGGAAGCACAGATAGCTATTGAGGTAGGTAAGGTGTTCGATACGGACAAGACTATCGTAAGCTACGATAACCTCGGTATCGCCCGTCTTATTTATCACCTGCCTACGACCCTGTGTGAAACATTCCTGAAGGAAGTTTTCAAGAAGGGTTCAATAGAGTCGCTTGACCACGAAACGTTATTCACGATACAGAGATTCTTCGAGAATAACCTCAACGTTTCCGAAACGTCAAGAAAGCTCTTTGTACACAGAAATACACTGGTTTACAGACTGGATAAGATAAAGAAACTCACAGGTCTTGATTTAAGAGAGTTCGATCACGCTATCATCTTCAAGATCGCTCTTATGGTCAAGAAATACCTTGCCGCAGATCCCGTCAAATTCTAATGCGGCGGGTCGCCGCAGACTGTTCCGACCTTTTGAAACGTTGCTTTTATGCGTAACACGCTGAAACGGTCGGGAATAAACGGCGGTGCAAGGCACAAAGCAAGGCGGCAGTGCCGCAGACAATTCCGACCTTTTGAAACGTTACATTTATGTGTAACACGGTGAAACGGTCGGGAATAAACGTTGGCGAAAAGCACTATGCTTAAAGTGCCGCAGACAATTCCGACCTTTTGAAATGTTGCATTATTCGTAACACGGTGAAACGGTCGGGAATAAACGTTGGCAAAAGCACTATGCTTAAAGTGCCGCAGACAATTCCGACCTTTTGAAACGTTATTTATATTCGTAACGCAGTTAAACGGTCGGGAAATAATGTCAAATTTAATAATACCGGACTATTCAGACAGATACTTGATTGTGCTTGTCTGAATATTTGGTGTAAGAGTGTCATTGCAAAGCTGCGGATTATCGGCAATATCGGCCGTATATGAGGAGAGAAAAGTTGAATTACTCCACCATACTTTTGATCGTTGAAAAATAAGTGTTTGAAAAGTATTGTGGGTGCAGAAGGGGATAGCATTGTGATTCCCCCGGTTACGCCATAACCGGACTGCATCGCTGTGTGCCGTTATTGCACGGCAGGTATCAGGAAGGAATGGTAAAATGGTTGAATTAAAGAACGTTGACGTTCATTTCAAGGACGGAGGCGGAGTTGACGCTCTTAACGGTGTCAATCTCAGAATAGAGGACGGCGAGTTTGTATTTATAGTCGGTGACAGCGGTGCCGGAAAATCGACATTGCTCAAACTGCTGACAAGAGAGATAGCGCCGACATCGGGCAGGGTATTCGTAAACGGATATAATCTTGCCAAGATAAAGAATAAGAAGATCCCGTATTTCAGACGTTCCATAGGAATGATATTTCAGGATTTCCGTCTGATACCGGATCTGAATGTTTATGACAATGTGGCTTTTGTACTGCGTGTTACAAACAAATCCAAAAAGACGATAAGACACAGGGTGCCTTATGTTCTGAATCTGGTCAAGCTGGCAGACAGGGCAAAATCCTATCCTGAGAAGCTGTCGGGCGGTGAAAAGCAGAGAGTTGCGATAGCCAGAGCCTTTGCGAGCGATCCTAAGCTGATTATAGCAGATGAGCCTACGGCAAACATCGACCCCGCTTTATCCTATGATATAGTAAAGCTGCTCAAGGAAATCAACAAGTGCGGTACTACCGTAATAATGGTTACTCACGAGCATAGCCTTGTCGAATATTTCGGCGGAAGAATCGTCAGCCTGAAAAACGGCGAAGTTATTTTCGACGAATATGTGGAAGGTGAGGCGCAGGATGAATAATTTAAGCTATTTGATAAAGCAGGGCATAAGATCGGTATGGAAGAACCGCTTCATGTCATTTGCCAGCCTCTGCATTATGACTGTCAGCCTTATTCTGGTCGGAATGTCGGCTATAGTGATGCTTGATTGCGGAATAATACTCGACAACGTTTCGGACAAGAACGAGATAAGCGTTTATCTTAATGATGACGCAGATATAAAGCATATAGGCGAGGTGCTTAAAAGCAACACGCTGACGGAGAAGGTGGATTTCGTTTCCGCCGAAGAAGGACTCAAGAAGATGATCGAGCAGTACAGCGAGCAGAAGGAACTGTTCCAGAATCTTCCGTATAATCCCGTTCCTGCGACCTATATGGTAACTATAAACGACCTTGATAAGATAAGCACTGCCGTTCAGCAGTTCAAGGCGATAGACGGCGTTTACAAGGTGAATGCGCCTATGGATTTTGCCGGATTTATCAAGGATCTGAGAACGACGTTTACAATTATCGGAATAGTGCTTATAGTGGCGCTCGGTACGGTAAGTGTTATAATAATCTCGAATACAACAAGGCTCAGCGTTTTCTCAAGACGCAAGGAAATAGCTATAATGAGAATAGTCGGAGCGACAAATTCCTTTATAAAGACACCGTTTTTTGTGGAGGGATTGTTCATCGGACTTCTTTCGGGACTGCTTTCGTGGTTTGTGACAAAGCTCGTTTATGAGAATCTGTACAATCTGTTTACGCAGAACCTCGGAATGTGGAATGCGCTCGGAATGGGCGACATACTGCAGTTCTCGGAAATCGGCTGGTATGTACTGGCAGCTTGCTGCGGTGCGGGCGCACTGCTCGGAGCTATCGGCACGGTACTCAGCACAGGCAAATACCTTAAGGTATAACGGCGAAAGGATATAAGATGAAGCTGAAAAAAATTCTGCACTCTCTGACCTCGTTCGTCACAATATTTGCATTGACATCGGGTATAATCATAACGTATGCTCCGGCGGGTGCGGAGGATCTTACTGTCGATGATATAAAGGACAGAATAGAGCAGATAAAACAGGACAACGCTCAAAGACGTGATGAAATAGACCGTATCGAAGGCGATATAACCGATAAGCAGGAAAACCTCGACAAAGCTGCCGGTCTGCTGAACGAGCAGAAGGAGCTAGTTGACTACTACTACAATCTTGTTTATTACAAAAATCAGGATATAAGCACTCTGCAGGGCAACATAGACACGCTCACAGACGAGATAGCGCAAAAGGACGAGGCTATAGCAAAAGCCGAGGCCGACATTGCCGAGCTTGACAAGGAGAACAAGCAGAACCTTGAAAAGTTTGCGCAGATAGTAAGGACAATGTACACGACCGGCTCTGCCGATATGTTCGGGGTACTGGCAGGCTCTGCCGATTTCTACGACCTTATGATAAGCAGTGAGGTCGTTGGAAAAATAAGCGAGCAGAATCTTCAGTTCATGAACGAACTTACCGCAGATATGAAGAAGCTGGATTCGGACAAGAAGCTGCTTGAAACCGACAAGAAGGATCTTGAGGGCAAGAAGACCGAGCTTGATACGCAAATGACAAAGCTGCTCAGTGAAAAGGAGGAGCTTGACGGTCTTGTAACGGATGCCGAAAGTGCAAAAAGCACATACGAGTCCGATTACAACAAGTATTCGGCGGCAGTAAGCGAGCTTGAGGATCAGAAGAGCAATCTGCAGTATCTGATAAACGTAAGCGAGGCTGATATTGAAGCGTATGAAGAACAGATAAAAGAAATCATAAAGCAGCAGACCAATCCCGACAAGGAATATCAGGAGGGCGAGTGGTACTGGCCTGTTCCGGGACGCTCGTACATATCCTGTAACTTCGGCTGGGACGCTGATTTCCAGAGAACACACAAGGGCATTGATATAGGTGATGCCGGTATTTACGGCGACAGCGTTCTTGCCTCAAAGGCAGGCACTGTAATAGTTGCCGAAACAAGCTACATACCCGGCTACAGCTACGGAATGTATGTCGTTGTCGATCACGGCGGCGGATATACCACGACCTACGCACATCTCAGCGATGTGTATGTATATGTCGGTCAGGAGGTAGCACAGGGCGAATCGCTCGGTGCTGTCGGCAGTACGGGATATTCGACAGGTCCTCATCTCCACTTCGAGATAAGACTTAACGGCGAACCCGAAAATCCGTTCAATTATGTTACTATGGCATAAACGGCATAAAGGAATTACAGACAAACGAACAAGGAAAGGGTGAATCCCGAATGAATAAAAAAGTATCGCTTGGTGTTATGATAAGTCTTATAGCCGTAGCGTGTGCTATTACATTTGTACTGACTATGACGGTATCGCTGAATATGTACAACTCAATGGTAGCGGGTATACAGGAACGGGAAACCATCAACGCAAAGATAAAGGAAATAGATACATTTGTCCGCAGTTCGTCGATATATAAGCCTAACGAAAACACTCTGATAACGGGTATCGCAAACGGCTATATCAGCGGAACGAGCGACAAATACGCAAAATATTACACGGCAGATGAGTATTACAAGCTGCAGCAGCTACAAAGCGGCGTGATTATCGGAACGGGAATCGAAACCGTTGTAAATGGCGATTATCTTGAGGTCACGAACGTTTATGAGGGCTCATCGGCTGAGGTCGAAGAAATAACCAAGGGCTGTACTATAACGGCGGTCGGCGGAAAGAGCATACTTGAGATAGGTGCCGAGCAGGCGCAGGCTCAGCTTGACGGCGAGGAGGGCACAAAGCTCTCGGTTACTTACAGCACCCCCGACGGTGTTGAAAAGACGGTAACTCTTGTAAGGCAGAGCATAAAGCTGACATCTGTAAAGGGTACGCTTATAGACGGTTACGCCTATATCAAGATATACACATTCAACGAAACCACAGACGAACGTTTCATACAGCTTATAGACGAGTATGAGGCACAGTCGGTTCTCGGATATGTATTCGATGTGAGAGATGTGTCCGACGGTATCACAGAACCTGTGAGGGCAATGCTGAACCGTGTGCTTCCTAAGGCGCAGATAGCAATTCAGGTCGACGCAAACGGCAGGGATACGAGCTTTATAGAAACAGACGGAAATCAGTTTGTAAGTAAACCCGTAACGGTGCTTACAAACGGAAACACCGCCTGCCTTGCAGAGATATTTGCAATAGGTCTGCGTGACTTCGCAAAGGCGTCTGTAGTCGGATCGTCAACAGCGGGAAAGTCACAGCTTCAGACAACGCAAAGCTTCAAGGACGGAAGTGCGGTTTCGATTTCTACCGCAAATATAGTGCCTGTCGAATCCGATGATTTTGAAAATACAGGAATAAAGCCCGACTACACAGTCGATATTACCGCACAGCAGGCAGAACAGATAAGGTTTGCAGACAAGAAAAGCGACGTGCAGCTTCAGAAAGCACTTGAGATAGTGGCTACAGAATAAGGATATTAATGGCGGAAAACTCCGCCCGCATCATATAAAAATAATTATGGAGGTCATTTACAATGGCAACACAGACAACTTTAACATCGCAAGGTCTTAAGGATCTCGAAGAAAGACTAGAACACTTAAAATCGGTCACAAGAAAAGAAATAGCTGAAAAAATCAAGGTAGCTCTTTCATTCGGTGACTTATCCGAGAACTCGGAGTACGATGAAGCTAAAAACGAACAGGGTATTGTCGAGGCCGAAATCGCAGAGATTGAAGCTACTCTCAAAAACGCAAAGGTAGTTGACGAGGACGAGCTTTCTACAGAGCACGTTAACATCGGTAACACGGTAGTTATCGAGGACGAGAGCGGAAAGAAAATCAAGTTCTTCTTAGTAGGTTCAAAGGAAGTTGATATGAAGGCTATGAAGATTTCCGACGAGTCACCTATCGGCAAGGCGTGCATTGGCAGGAAACTCGGTGAGGAAGTATCGGTTGAAGCTCCCGCAGGAGTAAAGAAGTACAAGATAGTAGAAATAGACAAGTAAACTGAGAGGAAACAAAAAATAATGGAAAACAACAACGCAGAGCAGGTTGAGCTTACCGAAGAAGAACTTCTGGCACAGCTTGACGAACAGCACCGCATAAGAATAGAAAAGCTGAACGATTTAAAGGCAAACGGCAAGAATCCTTATGAAATCACAAAGTTTGATTTCACTCACAAGGCTCAGCAGATAAGAGATAACTTTGAGGAGCTTGAAGAAAAGGATGTAATGATTGCCGGCCGTATCACAAGCTGGCGTGATATGGGCAAGGCCAACTTTATTGATATTCGTGACGACAGCGGAAGAATGCAGGTTTATGTCCGCATTGACGATATAGGCGAGGATAACTTCAAGGAATTCAAGAAGTGGGATCTCGGTGATATTGTAGGCGTGAGCGGTTTTGTATTCAAGACAAGACGAGGAGAGATAAGCGTACACGCAAAGTCGATAAAGCTCCTTTCAAAGTCGCTTCTGCCCCTGCCTGAAAAGTGGCACGGACTGAAGGATAAGGAAGAGCGTTACAGAAAGCGTTATCTTGACCTTATCGCAAACCCCGAAATCAAGGATACCTTTGTCAAGCGTTCAATGATACTGCGTGAGATACGCAGCTTCCTTGACAGCAAGGGTTATCTTGAGGTTGACACACCCGTACTGCATACGCTTGAGATCGGTGCGGCGGCAAGACCTTTCGTAACACACCACAATGCTCTTGATATTGATATGTATCTGCGTATCGAAACGGAGCTTTACTTAAAGCGTCTTATCGTAGGCGGATTTGACAGGGTATATGAAGTAGGCCGTATCTTCAGAAACGAGGGTATGGACGCAACTCACAACCCCGAATTTACATCTATCGAAATGTATCAGGCATACACAGACTACTACGGTATGATGGACTTAATAGAAGAAA
>ENA-ORCP01001582-ORCP01001582.1-human-gut-metagenome-genome-assembly--contig:-NODE-1582-length-19452-cov-16.445471_pt1 | contig 19452 bp, 18 predicted proteins | sample MGYA00242990_ERZ507991 | MGnify/ENA primary metagenome ERZ507991 (study PRJEB26167, sample SAMN06115496) | human gut metagenome | host: Homo sapiens | place: China:Henan | collected 2015-05-07... | reverse complement strand
AAGGCGAGTGCTGGGAAGCCTTTATGTTTGCTTCTCACTACGGCCTGTCCAACCTCTGCGTCATGCTGGACCGCAACCATCTGCAGATCGACGGCACCACCGAGACCGTGATGAACAGCGCCCCGCTGGAGGAGAAGCTGAAGGCCTTCAACTTCAACGTGCTGACCATCAACGGCCACGATTTTGATGCCATTGAGAGCGCCATCGCCGCTTTCCGCGCTGAGAACGAAAAGCCCACCTGCATCATTCTGGATACCCTCAAGGGCAAGGGCGTTTCCTTTATGGAGAACTCCGTTGACTGGCACGGCAAGGGCCCCAACGATGAGGAATACGCACAGGCCATGCAGGAGCTGAATGCAGCTTACGCCGCGCTGGAAGAGGAGGACAAGTAAGATGGCAGAAGTGAAGAAGATCGCTACCCGTGACAGCTACGGCAACACCCTGAAGGAGCTGGCCGCCGAGGGCCACGACGACCTGGTGGTGCTGGACGCTGACCTGGCTGCCGCCACCAAGACCGGCATGTTCCGTAAGGCGTACCCGGACCGTCACTTCGACTGCGGCATTGCCGAGGGCAACATGATGGGCGTGGCCGCAGGTCTGGCCACCATGGGTTATGTTCCCTTTGTTTCCAGCTTTGCCATGTTTGCCGCAGGCCGTGCCTTTGAGCAGATCCGCAACTCGATCGCCTACCCCCGCCTGAACGTCAAGATCGGTGCCACCCACGGCGGCATCTCCGTGGGCGAGGACGGTGCTTCCCACCAGTGCTGCGAGGACTTTGCCCTGATGCGCAGCCTGCCCGGCATGACCGTGATCTGCCCCGCAGACGATGTGGAAGCCCGCGCCGCTGTGCGTGCCGCTTACGCCATGCAGGGCCCTGTTTACCTGCGCTTCGGCCGTCTGGCTGTGCCTGTGTTCCACGATGAGGCCACCTACCACTTTGAGCTGGGCAAGGGCGAGCAGATCACCGAGGGCAGCGACATTGCCATCATCGCCACCGGTCTGATGGTCAACGAGGCCCGCCTTGCTGCCGAGCAGCTGGCTGCCGAGGGCATTCACGCCCGGGTCATCAACATCCACACCATCAAGCCTCTGGACGAGGAAATTGTCCTCAAGGCCGCCAAGGAGTGCGGCAAGGTCATCACCGCCGAGGAGCACAGCGTCATCGGCGGTCTGGGCGAGGCTGTCTGCGCCGTCCTGAGCGAGAAGCTGCCCACCCCTGTCCGCCGCGTGGGCGTGCAGGACAAGTTCGGCTGCTCCGGCCCTGCATGGGACCTGCTCAAGCTGTACGGTCTGGATGCAGCGACCATCTGCAAGACCGCTCACGAGATGCTGGGCTGATCCAGAAAGTCAATACCAATAAAAAAGCCGGTCGGCGTATGCCGACCGGCTTTTTGCGTGCAGAAAACAGGGTCACATCGCGATCCAGCCCAGAGCGTTGGCGACCGAGCTGGCCAGGATGATAGCCGCGAAGATGGGGCAGAGATACCGGAGCATAAAGTTGAACACCGGCTTGCGGCGGAAGGGCTGACCTTCCCGCGTGACCTCCTCCTCGATCTTTTCCACGCCGACGATCCGGGAGATCAGCAGGCAGGTGGCAATGGCCGCGATGGGCATCATCACCGAGTTGGTCAGGAAGTCGAAGAAATCGAGGAACTGCATCCCGAACACGGTCACACCGGCAAGGGGGCCGTAGCCCAGCGCGGAAAGGCTGCCCAGTGTGATCATAATGCAGCCGATGAGGATGGTGGAGCGGGTGCGGTCCCAGCCCAGCTCGTCCTCAAAGGTGGAAACGGCACTCTCGGTCAGGGCAATGGAGCTGGTGAGGGCCGCGAACAGCACCAGAACAAAGAAGAGCACGCCTACGGCAGTGCCCATGCCCATGCTGGCAAAGACCTTGGGGATGGTAATGAACATCAGGGCCGGGCCCGCCTGCAGGGTGTCAGGGTCGCCGCCCGAAAAAGCGAACACGGCGGGAATGATCATCAGGCCCGCCATGATGGCAATGGCGGTGTCGAAGATCTCCACGTTTTCCGTGGACTGCTCAATGGACACGTTCTTTTTCATGTAGGAGCCAAAGGTCACCAGGATGCCCATGGCGATGGAGAGGGAGTAGAACATCTGCCCCATGGCGGAAACCACCGTCATCCACGAGAAGTTGGCCGGGTTGGGCACCAGAAAATACTTTACGCCTGCCAGTGCGCCGGGCCGTGTAACCGAGTAGACGGCAATGACCACCGAGAGCACCACCAGCACCGGCATCATCACCTTGGAAACGCGCTCCACACCGTTGCGCACGCCCGCAAAGATGATGCCCAGCGTGATAAAGGCGAACAGCAGGAACGAGATCTCGGCCAGCAGACCGTTGGAGATGAAGCCGGAGAAATACCCGTCCGATGCCAGCGCACTGCCATGGCCGGTGAGATACTGGGCCAGATAGTGGATGACCCATCCGCCGATGACCGAATAATAGGGAACGATCAGGATGGGGATGACGGCGTTGATCCAGCCGCCGAACGCCAGCCCCTTGCCCTTGCCAAAATGGCTGTAAGCGCCCACCGGGCTCTTGCGGGTCATCCGGCCCAGCGCCGTTTCGGCAATGATCATGGTGTAGCCAAAGGTGACAGCCAGCAGGATGTAGATGAGCAGAAAAATGCCGCCGCCGTATTTTGCGGCCAGATACGGGAAGCGCCAGATATTGCCCAACCCGACCGACGCACCGGCGGCGGACAGCACGAATCCGAGTTTGCCGGAAAACGCGCTGCGCTTGTGGTGAGTTTCCATGTTTTTTTCCTCTTTTCCAATTGATAAAATCAAGTGTAACATAGAAGAAACGGGATTTCAACGAATCGTAGGCGTTTCACCGGTGGAGAGATTTCAGGCGAAAGGTGAAGAAAAGTGAATCATTTCCTGGTAAAGGGCTCCATGCCGTGCTCCTCGGGGGTGTAGTATTCCATCAGGGAAATGTAGTTTTCCGGGTGGTGGCAGAACGCCGCGCGCAGAACACTGTCCAGCTCGCCCCGGGCGGTGAGCAGACGGATGATGTATTGGGCCACCATCTGCACCACATCGGTCTCGATGCCGTAGCACAGGCCGACCGCCAGCACCGGGATCAGGATCTGCCGGGCCAGCAGGGGCACGTTCTGGCCGTACCGCTCAAGGATGGGGCGGCTCATGGTGGAGGCGGCCCAGACGCTGCCCACGATCTGCCAGTAATCGATCTCTTTCATGTGGGAAAGGGTCTGCAGCCGCTCCACGATCTCACCGTCGCTGAGGATGTAGCCATCGACCACCTCTTTTTCGGAGCGGATAAAGGCACACTGGATCATGTCCATGATGGCGGTTTCGTACTTCTGGTGGAAATTTTCCCGGGAAACGCAGAACTTGGCCACGATGTCGATGAGGGCACTGGTGTCCTCGGCGGTGGCAAGGCTGCTGACCACCAGCGGTGTGGGGCCGAATTCCGCCCCCAGCGCGTCCAGGTCGGCCAGCTCTTCGGCGTTCCGGGTGGCGGGCAGAAAGCGGTCACAGCCGTTGCGGTGGTAGCCCCAGGCAGCGGGCAGCACCCGGGCCACCGCGTCGCCGCTGGAAATGATGCTGAAAATGTTGCTCTCGGGCCAGCTTTCCAGCAGGGTGCCGTCCGGGGCGTGGTTGGCATCGAAATCCTGCTGCAGGTCAGGCCGGTCAGCGGCAGTCAGGGCCGCAGGCACCGCAAAGCCGTAGGCATAGATGTTCTCCCGCCCCAGCTGGGGGAGCTCCCGGGCAATCTTTGCCGCCAGCAGATTTGCGATAATGGAACCGCGGCTGTAGCCGCCCAGCCAGAGCTTAAAGGCACCGCTCTGCCCGGCCCGGGCCAGATAGGCCTTGAGGGACGCAAACACCGCCGCCACGGGCGTGACAAAGCCGGTGTGCGCGCTGGTATCGCCCATGTGGAAGTTGCTGGCCCACTCGCCGCCGTAGCCGCCGCCCCGCAGGACAAGCGCCACAAGGGTGGTGCGCTGGCCGTTCAGGGTCAGGGTCTTGCGGGCCAGCGAATAGCCCACAAAGTCCCCGGCCCGGCCGGTGTCAAGGTCGTAGTTGCAGAACAGCGCGTCCCCGAAGCCCAGGGCCTCGTAGGCGGCAGCAATGTGGGCTTCCCGCCCCACGGAGCCGTTGACCCAGTATTCCGCATCGCTGGCTATGGTGTTGGCCGCAGCGCAGACCAGACCCAGCGTTGCCAGTGCCAGCTGGTGGTCATATTGGGTGGCCGGGTGGGTGAAAAAGCTGTCGGAGTAATAGAACGTGTGGGTCAGGTCGCAGCCGCTCAGGTCACTGCGGATGCCAATGGCGTAGCGGCCATCCGGTACGGCGCGGCCCACGGAGCTCTGCCCGGCGGCCCGGACCATCAGCCTGGGCAGCAGAGTGCTGCCGGCCGCAAACCCCAGCACCTTGCAAAAACTTCTTCGATCCATAATTTTTCCCCTCAAAACCAGAATGGATTTTTTCTTAGTATACCGTATCCCGGGCGGGGATACAATCCAAAGTTTTCCGGGCGGCAAAAAACGGGCCGGTGTTGCGCACACCGGCCCGTTATGTTACACTGTTGTTCAGTCCAGATCCTTGCAGCACTCCACGATGTGGTGGAACATCTGCTCCACGGCGGGAGCCATGGCGGTGGGGCGCTGGACGGCCAGACCCACCACCCGGTCCTCTTCTGGCTCGATGGGGTAGATCTTGACCGCTGCCGTGCAGTTGCGCAGCAGCATCCGGGGCATGATGGAAATGCCCAGGCCCGCCTCGACCATGGCAATGTTCGACTGGTCATCGATGACATGGCAGCGGCGCTCCGTGGAGATGGAATACTTCTTGAGGAACTGACGCATCTCCGCATCGGTGGCATCCCACTGCACCACAAAGTTCTGCCCGTTCATCAGGGCGGGGGTCATCACGCCGTTGGGCGGCTCGGGCCAGTCCATGGGGGTGATGCAGAGCAGCGGCTCGTGGAACAGCTCGGTCAGAACAAACTCCTCCCGGCAGTTGTTGGAGAGGAAGGCGATGTCCACCTGACCGGTGCGCAGCCACTCCTTGACATCGTCGTAGGTGCCCTGATAGACCTCGACTTCGATCTGGGGGTAGTGGGCCATAAAGCCCTTGAGGATGCTGGGCAGCAGCCCGGAGCAGATCGAGTTGAAGGCACCCAGCTTGACCTTGCCTTTTTCCAGGCCGTTCAGGCGGGCAATGCTCTGCTGCAGGGCCTCGTCGCTGTTCAGCACCGCACGGATGGAGGGGTACAGCGAAGCGCCGTAGCTGGTCATGGTAACGCCGTTTTTGCCGCGATTGAATAAGGTGAAGCCCAGCTCGGCCTCCATCACGGCGATGGCGTGACTGATGGCCGAGGGGGTCAGATGCAGCTGCTGAGCCGCCTTGTTAAAGCTGCCCTGCCGTGCAACTGCGTCGAAAATCTCATAAGAAAACAGCGTCATTCCCAATGCCTCCTTCCGGTCTGATCTGGTTCGGAGACGCTTGATCCTCTGTGAATCTTTTTCATCTTTGGTTTGAGATAGTTCAATTATCTTCTTGATTTTACTATCCTGCGCCCGTCCTGTCAAGCATTTTGGGCTGATTTGTGCACGCTCTGTGCAGATTTTGCCGCAGCAGACGCAGGAAATGCCACCTTTCCGCCGTTATAGTTCTTATAACGATTTTTTACAAACTGACCGAGGTGTTTTTTTATGACCGCACTTTCCCCGCGCTGCAGCTTCAGCGGCACCGCCCTTAAAACCATTGCCTGCATCACCATGCTGGTGGACCACATCGGTGCGTCCTGCATCGAGGCAGGTATCCTTACGCCCGGGCTGGACAGCGGCACCCTCTCGCGGGACACCCTTTCCGCCTATCCGCTGTACCGGCTGGACATGGTGCTGCGCTTCACCGGGCGGCTGGCCTTTCCCATCTTCTGCTTCCTGCTGGTGGAGGGCTTTGTGCACACCCACAACGTCAAAGGCTACCTTGGGCGGCTGGTGCTGTTCGGCCTTCTAAGCGAGGTACCCTTTGACCTTGCGTTCTTCCACACCCCCTTTGACTTCAGTGCGCAGAACGTTTACTGGACGCTGGCGCTGGGCGTGCTGGCCATGGCAGGTCTAAAGCATTTTGAAAAGCCGGACGGCTCTGCCAGCTGGAAAGGACTCTTGTGTGCGGCAGGCTGCACGCTTGCGGCGCTTCTGGCCTGTACGGACTACAACGGCATCGGCGTGCTCATCATCTGTGCGCTGTACCTGACCCGTGGCGACCGCAAGCGGCAGTGCATCGTGGGAGCCGTGCTGTTTGCCTGGGAGCTCACCGCCCCGCTGGCCTTTGTGCTGGTCTGGTTCTACAACGGGCAGCGGGGCCGCTGCACCCCTGCCATGCAGAAGGTGTTTTACTGGTTCTACCCGGTGCACCTGAGCGTGCTGGCTGCGGTGACGAATCTGATCTTGTAACAGAAAGGCCGCTTTCACGGAACAAATTCCGAGGAGGCGGCCTTTTGGTTTCTGAAAATGGAAAAAGCCCGGTGATTTCAAAGAATCATCGAGCTTTTTCTTGGCGGAGTAGGAGGGATTTGAACCCTCGCGCCGTTGTTTAGACGACCTACGCCCTTAGCAGGGGCGCCTCTTCGGCCTCTTGAGTACTACTCCAGAGCAAAGTGTGTTGCACTTATTCAATAAAAAAATGGCGGAGAGAGTGGGATTCGAACCCACGGTACGTTGCCGTACGGCAGTTTTCAAGACTGCTTCCTTAAACCACTCGGACATCTCTCCTCGTGGGCACCCGCACACGCCGTACCGAATGCCTATTTAATTTACCAGATTTCAGCGGCGCTGTCAAGCCCAAAATCAAAATTTCCGCTCGTTGTGCGCATTTTTGTGCGGAACGACAACTTTTCTTCGAGAAAAAGCAGGATTCCCTCTTTACTGAAACATCCTTTTGTTGTATAATAAATACAGATAAAACCTTACCGGACCCGGTACAAGCAGAGGAGTGTTGAACAATGTCGTTTCCGGAGCTGTTACGGCAATGCCGAAAGCAAAAGCACATGAGCCAGGCGGAGCTTGCTTCCCTGTTGGGCGTGACTCAGCAGGCCGTGGGCAAATGGGAGAGCGGAAAGAGCTCCCCGGACCCCACCACCGTGGCAAAGCTGGCGGAGATCCTGGACACGACCGCGGACTATCTGTTGGGTCTGTTCGACCCCACCGCGGAGGGCCAGACCGAAGAGCGCTTCTTCGGCAGCTATGTGTACAGCCTGATCCCTGTCATCGGCACGGTCAAGGCCGGCTACGGCGCGCTGGCCTATGAAGAAGACTACGGCAAGGAGTATGCCCGGGTCAAGGACCCTTCCAGCTACTTCTATCTCGTTGTGCGCGGCGACAGCATGGAGCCCCGCATCCACGATGGTGACCTTGCCCTGGTGCACCGTCAGGACACGCTGGAAAACGGCGACCTGGGTGTGCTGATCTACGGTGACGAGGGCGAGGGTACCCTCAAGCGCTACCTCCAGCGCGGCAACTGCGTGGTGCTGCAGCCCTTCAACCCGGCCTATAAGGAAATGGTCATCAAGGGTGAAGAGCTCAACCACCTGCACATTGCAGGCCGTGTGGTGGAGACCAAGGCGAAGTGGTAAAAACGCCCCACCAGCGCCTGAAAAAGAAAAGCCATCCTGTATGGCTTTCTTTTTTATACCCATTTTTCGGAGGTGCCCCATGGAACAGAGCCTGATGGATAAGCTGACGATCCTGGCGGACAGCGCAAAATATGATGTGGCCTGTACCTCCAGCGGTGCTTCCCGGGCAGCAGGAGCGGGCGGGGTCGGCAGCTGTTACGCCCCGGGCTGCTGCCACGCCTTTACTGCCGATGGCCGCTGTGTCAGCCTGCTGAAGGTGCTGATGACCAACTGCTGCTCCTTTGATTGCAGCTACTGCGTCAACCGCAAGTCCAACGATGTGCCCCGGGCCACCTTCACCCCCCGGGAGCTGGCCGAGCTGACCATTGAATTCTACCGCCGCAACTACATCGAGGGTCTGTTCCTTTCCAGTGCCGTGCTGGTGAACCCGGATTATACCACCGAGCGGATGCTGGCGGTTCTGCGCCTGCTGCGGGGGGAGTATCATTTCGGCGGCTACATCCACGCCAAGGCCATTCCTGGCACCAGCCCGGAGCTGCTGGAACAGCTGGGCTTTCTGGCCGACCGCCTGAGTGTGAACATTGAGCTGCCCAGTGAGCGCAGCCTGAACCTGCTGGCTCCGGACAAAGGGCGGCACTCCATTTTCCGGCCCATGAAGCAGATCGCGGTGGAGGGGGCCGCCAACCGGGAAGAGGTGGCGCTCTACCGCAAGGCCCCCAGATTTGCCCCGGCGGGCCAGAGCACCCAGATGATCGTGGGTGCTTCCCCGGAAACAGATTATCACATCCTGCAATTAACGGAAGGATTATACAATAAGTATCACCTGAAACGGGTGTTTTACTCCGCCTACATCCCTGTGACCGAGGACACCCGCCTGCCCGCGCTGGACACCAAGCCGCCGCTGCTGCGGGAGCATCGGCTCTATCAGGCAGACTGGCTGCTCCGCTTTTACGAGTTCAAGGCAGAGGAACTTCTGGACAGGGACAACCCCAACTTCAACCCCTATCTGGACCCCAAGTGCAACTGGGCGGTGCAGCATTACGGGCTGTTCCCGGTGGACGTGAACCGCGCCCCCTTTGAGATGCTGCTGCGGGTGCCGGGCATCGGCCCCAAGAGCGCCCGGCGCATCTGGCACGCCCGCAAACAGGCCGCGCTGGGGCTGGACGAGCTCAAGCGGATGGGCGTGGTGCTCAAGCGGGCACAGTATTTCATCACCTGCCGAGGCTTTGCGGGGGCGCACCCGGGCCGCGGCAGCGCCGGGCGGGAGCGCATCACCCGGGCGCTCATCGACCCCAACGTATTCAGCGGCGGGGTGGAGCAGCTGAGCATGTTCAGCCCGCCCGCCGTGGATCGGCTGGTGGAGCAGGGCGTGCCGCCCCGCACAGCCCAGAAAATGGTGCGGGAGGAGGCAGTGCAATGTCTGGCCAGAGCCCTGTGAGCCCTGCCCGGAAGCTCCACGATGCCGACGTGGTCTACCTCTATGATGGCAGCTTCGAGGGCTTTCTCTGCTGTGTGTTTGAGAGCTTTGCCCAGCATGAGCTGCCCTTCGCGGTCTGGACCCCAGAGCGGGAGACGGCTACCCTCTACCCTGTGAAGGAGATCCCCACTGACCACGCAAAGGCCCGGCGGGTCTTTGCCAGCTTCCGCGCCAAGCTGGGCGAAGAGACGGAATCCCTCGTCACCCGGGACTTTCTCTCGGGCTGGGAGGATAAGGAACTGCGGCTCATCCGGTTCCTGCACCTGGCCTTTGCACTGGGGCCGGGCACCGTCAAGCGGCGAGGCCACCCGGAGGTGGCTCCCCTCTACCAGATGAAGCAGAGCCTGGACTGGGAAGTGGACAAATTTCAGGGCTTTGTCCGTTTTCAGGAGCACGATGGGATGCTGGGTGCAGTCATCCACCCCAAAAACTATATTCTGCCCCTCCTGCGCGGGCATTTCTGTGCCCGCTTCCCGGAGGAGAACTTCCTGATCTATGATGCCGTCCATCAGGCGGTGCTGCTGTACCAGAACCACAAGGCTCAGCTCATGGAGCTGGCCGAACCGCTGACGCTTCCGCCGCCCGATGAGCGGGAGCAGCAGTTTCAGAACCTGTGGAAGCAGTTTTACAAAACGCTGGAGATCAGAGCACGCCACAACGAAAAAGGCCGCATGACCCACTGCCCCAAACGCTTCTGGGCCGATATGACCGAAATGAAAGAGGAATTGAAATGAAAACGGAAACAAAGACCGGACGCTGGAAATATGCGGCCATCGTGCTAATTGTGACCCTGCTGGTGGGGCTGTTCTGGAGTTATGTAAAAAATGGGCCGAAGGGCGAAATCTATCTTTATGGAGAAGAACACAGCAAGCAGAGCATTCTCGACAAGGAACTTTCCATCTGGGGCGAGTATTACGAAAAAGGAATGCGGGATCTGTTTGTGGAATTCCCGTATACGGATGCACAATTTCTGAACCTGTGGATGCAGGCCGACGATGATGAATTGCTGGATCTGCAGTTCAAGGACTGGGGAGGCACAGAAGGCGGCACCGAGGTCATGAAAAATTTTCTGAAACAGATCAAGGAGCAGTACCCGGAAACCGTGTTCCACGGCACCGACGTGGGCCATACCTGGGAAAGCACCGGGCCGCGGTATCTGACCTATCTGGAAGCCAACGGGCAGAAGGACACCGAAGAGTACAAACGTACGCAGGAAAACATGGAACAGGGCAAACGGTACTATGAGATCAAGGCGACGGATGAAGCGTCTTCGGTTCGATACCGGGAGGACCGGATGGTGGAGAACTTCCGGCGCATCTATCAGGAGCTGGAAGCGGTACGCCGCACCGATATCATGGGTATCTATGGAAGTACACATATTGTGGAGTCGGAGTATCGGAACTCGGACTTTCGCATGGCAAAACAGTTGAGCGAGAACTATGGGGAACATCTCCATACCAAAGATCTGACGCAGGAACCGGAACGGATCGACGCGCTGGAAGTCAACGGAAAGACCTACACAGCATCCTATTTCGGTGAGCAGGATATTTCGATGGTAAAGGGCTACAAGATCCGAAAGTTCTGGCGGTTGGAAGACGCATACGAGGACTTCAAGGAGCTGCCGACACCCCGTGAGATTCTGCCAGCCGACAACTACCCTGTAAAAATCCAGGCTGGGCAGGTGTTTGCTGTGGAGTACCTGATGTCGGACGGCTCGACCGAGTGGAAGTATTATATCACGGACGGCACAGTACAGAACGGCCAACTCATCACAAAGCGGATGAAGATGGAATAAGCAGGCTCCCGGCCCCGGAACTTTGCCGAATTTACAAAAAGGTTGCATCTGCGTGGTTGAAACCCGCAAAACCTATGGTATACTATAAGAGATATCCGGGCAGGCATTTCTGCCCCACACACCCCCGCTGCGGGGTCAACACAAAAGGAGTATTGTAGCGTTATGGTTCGCATTACTATGGAAGACGGCGGCATCATCGACATTGAGCTGAATGAGGAAGTCGCCCCCATCACCTGTGAGAATTTCAAGAAGCTGGTCAGCGAGGGCTTCTATAACGGCCTGACCTTCCACCGTGTCATCCCCGGCTTTATGATCCAGGGCGGCTGCCCGCTGGGCAACGGCACCGGCGGCCCGGGCTGGAACATCAAGGGCGAGTTTGCCGCAAACGGCGTCAACAACCCGCTCAAGCACACCCGCGGCGTCATCAGCATGGCCCGCAGCATGAACCCCAACAGCGCCGGCAGCCAGTTCTTCATCATGCATCAGGACGCACCCCATCTGGACGGCCAGTACGCCGCCTTCGGCAAGGTGGTCTCCGGCATGGACGTTGTGGACAAGATCGCATCTGTCCGCACTGACTGGAACGATAAGCCCACCACCCCGGTCAAGATGAAGACCGTGGAGATCATCGAGGGCTGAGTTCTTCTTCCATAAAAACAAACAGCCGGGGCGCTTCCCAAACGGGAAGCGCCCCGGCTTTGTTCATTCTTTGGTCTGCCCTCGGCCTGTGTTGTGAGACGGTCAAAGCAGGACGATGGCTGCATTAACGATCAGACCGGCACCAGTTGCGCAGGAAGCGCCGACCCAGACGATCCGGCCCAGCGTGCGGACCATGCTCTCGGCGCTCTGGCTCAGCTTGTTGCTGACGGCTTTCAGTCCGGTATCGATCCAGGTGTCGGGGTTGGCCTTGCGGTAGCTGCGAACAGCCATGATTCCCTCATACCAGCCGACAAGGGGAATCCAGTTCAGTGCGGCTTCCGCCAAAGAAGTAAGCGTGGCACCGCCTTCGGTATAGGTCATTTCTTCTTCGGTCATCACATTGAAGCAAGCGGGCATCTTCATGGTATACTCCATAATAACACTCCTTTTCAAACAGATCAATCCTGTGCGGAGCCGGACCGGCCCCGCTGAAACCATTGGGAGAACGGGAAGGCGGGGCTTATTTTACCAGCAGCAGAACTGCGGTCAGCGGAGCCAGCAGCACCATGGTGGCGGCCGAAACGCCGTCCCGCAGAGCGTTGGAAGGCGACAGGCTCATATCAGCGCTGATAGCGTCGCAGGCGCGGCCCAGAACGGTGAAGAAGTTGCCGTTTTTATTGCCGTCCTGTTTCAGCCAGATCTTTGCCTGCTGGATGCCCCAGAGGTAGCTGGAACCCAGCACGCCGAAGCCGATGGCAGAAGAGACAGCGACCAGACCGGAAAAGACCGAGATGGCACCGCCCTCGGTATAAGTCATTTCTTCTTCCGAAAGGACTGCGTAAGCAGCAGGGAGATTCAGTTCATTTTTCATCATTGCATACACCCTTTTCAAAAGTGGTTTGTCTGAACACGGAGACTCCACACACGTTGCAATACAGTGCCAGAGAGAGCCCTCTCTGTACCGCCATTGTACAACACCCGTTTCTTTTTTGCAAGGGGGTTCTGGGCAGAATGCGCAAAAACCGGAAAGTGTTATGAAAAGAACTGGCAAAATTTGTGGAAATAGACTGCAATAATTTCCAAACTACGCAAAAAAATGCCCGGGCAGCCGGTATCCGGCACTGCCCGGGCAGAAGATGCGGAGAAGCTCAACCAGCCACACCGGCGCGGTAGAGGTAAGGGTCGCTCTTGAAGCTGTCGAAGCTGTACAGCACAAGGATCTGGTCGTAATCATTGTCAGCGATCAGCTGATCCAGACCATAGTTGTAATTGCGGAAGTCCACAATGTCGATCTGGGCGTAATTTGCCGTCAGATAGGGAGCAAAGCAGTTGGCGTAGCTGTCCTTGATGACGAGGATGCGGCCGGTGCCATCACCCTCAATGCGGCTCAGGCCGTTATTGCCGTGCAGGAACATTGCATACTTGTCGTAAACGTTCAATTTGTCCGTGTCGTACAGGCCGGTGGCCTCGCCGTCCGTAGGCTGACCTGCCGCCGTCACATTGTAAATGGTCAGCGGGTTGGACAGGTCATAGTAGGTGATGGCGTCCGGCACAGCGTTCCAGGTGCGGGCCTTGGAGTAGTGGGTGCCGTAGAAGTTCTCAGCGGTCAGGGCAGTGTGAGCAGCGGTGTCAAAGGGCACAAGCCCCAGTGCGTCGCACAACTGGCTGTAGGCGTAGTATGCACCAAGGCTCGTCCAGTGGTGGTCGGTGCGGTAGTAGATATACTCGCTCTTGTGGTCGGAAAGCGTTTGCCGTACGTCCACAAAGCGGCCGCCTGCCGCCTGCACGGCGGCAGAAAGCTGGTCGAGATATGCGTCTTCGTCCAACAGCGGAGCATTGGCAGGCACATTCTCCGGGTAGATGACCGAGGCCGCCGGAGCCAGCAGGACATTCACCCTGCCCGGATACCGCTGGCACAGGGATTCCACGGCGGCGGTATTCTTGGGCAGGGTGCGGGTCTCGCTGTCCAGCAGACTGAAGGTGCGGGGGAACATCATGTGCTCCCTGCCCAGCAGGATGCCGCCGCTCTGCTCTTTCTGCAGCAGGGTGGTCTCCACCACGCTCTGCAGGCTGATCCACTCGTCGCGGCCGAACACCTGATCCTTGACGTATTTCGTGTAGGCGGTGAAGTAGCTGTTCAGTCCCTTGGCAGAGAGCTGGGTCAGGGCGGGCCGCTGGGAGAGGGTGGTGTTCTCCATCTCGCTGTAGGCCCGGTCAGGTGTGACCATGTCCAGCACAAACAGGCCGAGGAAAAACAGGCTGAACACGATCAGCACCGGATAGTGCAGGAGAGAGGATGACTTTTTGCTGTGCTTTGACATCTTCTCGCCTCCTTAAAAGTTAAAGTACAGGAACGGACTGTTGGTGCTGCCCACCACATAAGCGGTGGAAACGACCAGCAGTGCCAGAATCGTTGCGCATCGGGTGACACCATTCTTTTTGAGCAGGTTCCAGAATTTTTCGATCAGCGGGGTGCAGCAGATCACACTGACGATCAGCAGCACGCCGTAGTTGCGCAGGAAGTACAGCGGAGAAACGCCGCCAGAGGGGATGAACAATTTCTGGAACAGCAGCCCGAAGCTGACACCCGCGTCGTTGCCCACGAACATGGCCCAGCCCACCACGACCAGAAACAGGGTGTAGATATGGGGCCAGACTTTGCCTTTTTTGAGGTACGGCAGCAGGAACAGTTTTTCCAGAGCCAGCAGCACAAAGTAGTACAGACCCCAGCAGATAAAGTTCCAGTTGGCGCCGTGCCAGATGCCGGTGAGCAGCTCCACCACGAACAGGTTGAAGATCTGCCGCTTCAACCCCTTGCGGTTGCCGCCCAGCGGGATATACACATATTCGCGGAACCAGCCGGACAGGGTCATATGCCAGCGCCGCCAGAACTCGGTGATGGAGCCGGAGATATAGGGGTAATTGAAGTTTGCCGGGAAGTCGAAGCCCAGCATCTTGCCCATGCCGATGCCCATCATGGAGTAGCCGGAAAAGTCGAAGTACAGCTGCAGGCTGTAGGCGATGATGCCCAGCCACACCAGCGGAGTGGAAGCGTTGGCCAGCCCCACAAAAGTGGTGGAGGGGCTGTCGGCCACGCCGATGATATCGGTCCAAAGCGCACCGATGGCGTCCGCCAGCAGGACCTTTTTTGCAAGACCGAAGGTGAACAGGGTCATGCCGTCCTCGATCTGCCGGAGGTTGTAGCGATGTTTATAAATGTGCAGCTGGTTCGATACATCGCGGTATTTCACGATGGGGCCGGCGATCAGCTGCGGGAACATGACCACATAGGCACCGAAATCGATGATATTGCGCTCGGCCTTCACATCCCGGCGGTAGACGTCGATGGAGTAGGAAAGGGTCTGGAAGGTGTAGAAGCTGATGCCCAGCGGCAGCGTGCCGATGCCGGCGATCTCGGCAAAGCCGGTGCCCAGCAGGGCATTTACACTGCGCAGCACGAAGTTCGCGTATTTGAAATAGAACAGCATCCCCAGACTGCCGATGAGCGCAACCAGCAGGAACGCTTTGCGCAGGGCGGGCTTTGTGTCAAAGCGCTCGATGCACAGGCCGCAGACGTAGTTGATGAGGATAAGGGCCACCATGACCGGGAAAAAGCGTACTTCGCCCCAGCAGTAGAACACCAGACTGCACACAAACAGCACGGTGTTCTTGAGTTTTGCAGGCGCGAGGTAGTACAGCGCCAGTGTGATGGGCAAAAACCGGAACAGGAAAATAATGGTGCTGAAAACCAAGGCGTCAGCCTCCTTTTAATTACCGAAAAAAGCCGATGCCGCAATTGGCACCGGCTTTTCAGATGTCAGATTCAGTTTGCCAGAGCGCTGTCCACGGCGCTGTCCAGATCGGCAGTGCTCTCGTTGGAAGCGATCACCATGACAACGGTGTTGTCCTTGAAGGCGATGACGGCGTTCTCCACATTGGTCTGTGCCTGTGCGAACTCAGCATAATTGCCATAGAAAGCCACCTGATCCTGCTGGTAGGCTGCCAGCTTGTTGGCCACGTCCTCAGCCTTGCCGTCGGCGGCTTCGATCACCAGCACAAGGCCGGCGTCGCCGTTGTCATTGCTCTTCACGCCCTTGTAGCCGGCTACATCCTCGGCGGGCAGGCCGAAATCGTACTCGATGTTCATGGCAGCGATCTCGAACTGGTTGGAGATGGGGTCTGCTTCCAGCAGGGTGTTATAGATGCCGTCCAGCGCAGAAGAGCTGTTCTCGGCGGCGTTGTCCACCACAGAGGATGCGGCGGCGCTGGAAGCCGGAGAAGTGACCTGTGCTTCCGACACAGAGGAAGGTGCAGCGGAAGAGGAAGCGGAAGAACCGCCGCAGCCGGTCAGAACGGCAGCGGACAGAACGGCGGTAGCGGCAAAAGCGATCAGATTCTTGCGGTTTATCATAAAAAATTCCTTCTTTTGTTCAAAACATTCACCACCCTGCCAAAAGGGCCCCGGCGGCAGAGCAGACTATTGTTATCTTACCATAACCGCGTGCAAAATGCAACGAGAAGAACACGGATCCGGCAGATTTTAACCGGTCACATTTTCACCGGCGGCAACGCGCTTCAGCACCGCGATGGCATCCTCAAAGCACAGACCGCTCTGGTTGATGAGAGCGGCATTCTCTTTGCCCACATAGCGCCAGTGCCACGGCTCATAGGTGATCTCTGTGACAGCTTCGGCGTCCTTCGGGTAGCGCAGGATAAAGCCATAGTCCCCTGCATGGGCGCACAGCCAGCGGAACGCAGCTGTATTTTCAAAGCCCTCGTCCAGCGTGGTATGCTCCGGGCTGTTCAGGTCGGCGGCAAGGCCGCAGTTGTGCTCGGAGTAGCCCGGCGGGTTCACAATGGCGGCCGCTTTTTTGAGGGCATCGGCCTGGCTCAGCCCCTTGTTGAGATAATATTGGGTCTTTTTTTCGTAAAGGTTCTTCTGGTATTCCACGCTGCGGTAGCCGCTCTGCATCCAGATGGTCACGCCGTCTTTTGCGGCAGCTGCCTGCATGGCAAGAAAGGCGTCGGCGGCTTCGGTCTGCAGGGTCTTGTTGATGGCCGTGGCCGAGCCGCATTCCTTTGTGGTGAAGGTGTAGTTGTCCGGCATTTTGCTCTGGTGGTTCACCAGAACCATCCGCGGGTCATCCAGCATGGCCTGTGCCTGTTGTACCAGCGACGAGGCATTCTCTGCTTCCAGCGCAGAGGCTGCCGCACTTTCTGACCGGGCTGCGCAGCTGGTCAGCCCGAAAGAAACACTGCTAACCGCGATGCAGGCGGCGGCTGTGACAGCCAGCAGACGGCGGTGCTTCCAGAGATGCGAGTACTTCATGCAAAAACCTTCCTTCCGTGGGATGTATAGTTTTTCCCTCCCGAGGGCAGACTATGCCCGGAGGGAACACAGTATGAAAATGACAGCACAGGAATACACGCGCCGGGTGCGGCGCATCGGGCCGAAGTCGCCGCTGGGCACAGACTGCCTGTGGGCATTCGGCGTGGGCGGCGGCATCTGCCTGCTGGGCGAGGTGCTGCGCCAGCGGTATCTTGCCATGGGCGCAGAGCCGGACCTTGCCGGGACCCTGACCAGCTGCACCCTGATCCTGCTTTCGGCGGTGCTGACCACGCTGGGCTGGTATCAGAAGCTGGCTGCAAAGGCCGGGGCCGGGTCGCTGGTGCCCATCACAGGCTTTGCCAATGCGGTGGTCAGCGCCGCCATTGAGTTCAAGACCGAGGGCCGGGTGCCAGGCACCGGGGCAAAGATGTTCATCATCGCCGGGCCGGTGATCGTGTACGGCACGCTGGCGGCAGTGATCTACGGCGCAGTGCTCTGGTGCCTGAACGCATCGAACATCCTGCCCGGATAAAACCGCCCTTTTCCGGAAAACGAAACAGACCGCGCCGGAATTGCATCCGATGCTTTTATTATAGCACACAAACCGGGCACGCAAAAGCGAGATCTGCTGACAGAAGGGAGAAATTTTGCTGATGGTGAACCGATGCGGGGATACGTTGTTGTTTGAAACGCCGCCGGTGATCGCAGCCGGGGCAGCCGTGGGCGGCAAAAAAGAGAGCGAAGGGCCGTTGGCGGTGGAGTTCGACGAGCTGTGCACGGACAACCGGTTCGGCCAGTCCGGCTGGGAAGCCGCCGAAAAATATCTGCAGCTGCGGGCTGCAAGGCTCTGCCTGCAGAAAGCGGGTCTTGCACAGGAAAAAGTTCAGCTTGCTCTTGCAGGTGACCTGCAGGCCCAGTGCACGGCGTCCGGCTATGCCATGCGGGAACTGGGTGTGCCTTTTGCGGGGCTGTTCGGGGCCTGCAGCACCATGGCGGAAGCGCTGGGGCTGGGGGCTGTGCTATGCGCTTCCGGCGCGGCGCGAAACCTTCTGGCACTGACTTCCAGCCATTTCTGCGCGGCAGAGCGTCAGTTCCGCACCCCGCTGAGCTACGGCGCGGTGCGCACCCCAACCGCCCAGTGGACGGCCACCGCCGCCGGATGCTGCCTGCTGCAGCCCGCAGGCCGGGGCGTGGGCATTGCGGCGGCCACCTTCGGCCGGGTGCAGGACTATCAGGTGAAGGACATCAACAACATGGGGGCTGCCATGGCCCCGGCGGCGGCTTCCACACTGCTGCGCCATTTCGCCGACACCCATACCGGCCCGCAGGATTTCGACTGCATCTACACCGGTGACCTTGGTCATGTGGGCAGCCAGCTGCTGCGGGAACTGCTGGCTGCCGAGGGCTTTCTGCTCAAGAACCATGTGGACTGCGGCTGCATTCTCTTTGATGCCAACGAGCAGAGCGTGAAGAGCGGCGGCAGCGGCCCGGGCTGCTGCGCGGCGGTGCTCTGCGGGCACATTCTGCCCCGGCTGCGCCGCCGCAGCCAGAAGCGGGTGCTGTTCGCTGCCACTGGTGCGCTGATGAGCCAGACCACCTTTTTGCAGAAGGAGAGCATCCCGGCGGTGGCGCATCTGGTGGAGCTGCGCGCCCCGCAGGAAGGAGAAGCAACATGAATTATTTCTGGGCGTTCTGTGTGGGCGGGGCCATCTGCGTCGTCGGGCAGCTGCTGATCGACCTGACCGGCCTGACCCCGGCCCGTATCCTCACGGCCTATGTGGTGGCAGGGGTGGTGCTTTCGGCCATCGGGTGGTATGCCCCGCTGGCCAAGTTTGCCGGAGCCGGGGCCACGGTGCCGCTGCTGGGCTTCGGGCATTTGCTGGCCAAAGGGGTGCGCACTGCCCTTGCCGAAGAGGGTGCTGTGGGCATCCTCACCGGCGGACTGACGGCTGCTGCAGCCGGCATCACCACCAGCCTTGTCTGCGGGGTGGTGTGCTCCCTCATCGGCAGCAGCCACGACCAGAACTGAACGCTGCCATAATTCGCCCCGTTTTTCAACCGTTTTACGTTATGATGTGGAAAAACGGGAGGCGATGCAGATGAAACACCGGTGGACGGCTCTTTTGTGGGAACTCTGGGCGGCGCAGGCTTTGTGCGCCGCCGCAGCACTGCCGCCGGGCAGTGCGTTCAGCCGCTGCCCGGCCCTGGTCTTTCCGGGGCTGGCGCTGTCGGCAGCGGTGCCCGCCGCGTGGACGGTGTGGGCGGTGCTGGCCGAATTGCCCGCGCCGCCGGAACCGGAACAGCTGCTGGAGCCGGTAACGCCCTTTGACTTTGCAGCCCTGTGCGACTTCGAATGCACGGTGTCTGTGTGACCGGTAAAAAATACAGATAAAAACAAAAACCCCTGTACCGGAGACCCGGTACAGAGGTTTTGTTCGTCAATCAGAAAGCGATCAAGCGTTCTTGTTAGCACGCTTGGCCATACGGCTGATCTTGCGGCTTGCGGTGTTCTTTTTGATGACACCCTTAGCGCGAGCCTTGTCGATCGCGGAAACAGCAGCCAGGACGGTTGCGTCCTT
>ENA-ORCP01001579-ORCP01001579.1-human-gut-metagenome-genome-assembly--contig:-NODE-1579-length-19481-cov-3.484591_pt1 | contig 19481 bp, 6 predicted proteins | sample MGYA00242990_ERZ507991 | MGnify/ENA primary metagenome ERZ507991 (study PRJEB26167, sample SAMN06115496) | human gut metagenome | host: Homo sapiens | place: China:Henan | collected 2015-05-07 | study... | reverse complement strand
GCGAAGGCACCTCACTTGTGCTGCCCACCGTGGACGGGCAGTACGGCGTGCTCGCCGGGCACAGCAATGCCATCGGCGCCATTGTCCCCGGCACGCTCACCTGCCGCACCGCCGCGGGCGAAACATTGTACGCCGCCGTCTCGGCAGGGCTTGTCAAGGTGGAGGACGGCGAAGTGCTGGTGCTGGTGGACGCGGCAGAGCGCCCCGAGGAGATTGACAAAAACCGCGCCGAGCGCGCCGCTGCCGCGGCGAAGGAGGCGCTGCTGCAAAAGCGCAGCATCCGCGAGTACCACCTCGCCGAGGCGAATCTCGCGCGCGCCATCAACCGCCTGCGCGTCAAATCGCGCTCGGCAAACAACTGAAGGCGGGCAAAAAGCGAAAACAGCCTGCCTGCTTTCCGACAGTGCGTCGAAGTACAGCGCCCCTCCGTCATTATTGACGATAGAGGCGCTGTTTTTTTGTATATTTTCTATACCTGAAAAAAGCGGGATTCTCTTGCAAGTATCCCGTTTTTCTTATATAATTATATTTGTGAATATTATTATTTTGCGAGGAGATTTTCAAAATCATGAAAAAGGGCATTCAACCGAGCGGTATGGTCACGCGCAGAAAGATTCTGAGCGTCGCGATGAAGCTGTTTCTGGAGAAGGGGTATGAGAAGACGACCGCCAAGGAGGTCGCCGAGACGGCGGGCATCATCAGCGGTTCGCCGTTTTTCCAGTTCGGCAACAAGGAGGGCGTGCTGCTCGACTTGGTGCAGAAGATGTTTCACGGGCAGTTTGCCACGGCGGGCGACCTCGCCGGCACGACGGCAGACCCGCTGCTCATCTACGCAATGGAGACTGCGCTGCAGCTGCATATCGCCGAGATGAGCGACGAGCTGCGCGAGCTGTATGTCACGGCATACACGCTGCCGCGCACCGCCGCCTATATTTACGAGAACATGATCGACAAGATCGAGGCGTTCTTCGCGCCGTACCTGCCGGGCGCGGAGAAGAATGACTTCTACGAACTTGAGATTGCGGCGGCGGGCGTGATGCGCGGCTTTATGGCGCGGCACTGCGATCTCTATTTCACCATCGAGCGCAAGACGGAGCGCTGTCTCTCCTGCTGCTTCAAACTGTATGAGGTGCCGCGCGAGGCGTATATGCCGGTGCTGGAGAAGGTGCTCACCCTTGACCTCGCCTCCATTGCAAAACGGATGGTGGAGAAGACGCTGGAGGATGCGGAAGTGGACGTCGAGGCAGCGCTTGCGGAGCCGCGCGTGCCCCGCAAGGCGAGAAAAAAGAGCGAAGAAGAAAACTGAGCATATAGCAGACAACATAGGCTGACGCGCCGTTCCCTTGTGGCGGGGGACGGTCAGACGGTGCCACACGACATCGGGAGATTAACTCATGAAGACAAATGCAAGACGGACACTCGCCGTATTTATCGTGCTTTGCCTGCTTTCGGGGCTGATACCGGCGGCGGCAATTCCCGCGGCGGCAGCGCCTGCGGCGGTGGAATACGACCGGCGCACGCCTGAGACGGCGATTCTCAATGCCAACACCGGGTACGACGCCGGCTTTTACGAAAAGCTGAAGCTGAATTACGGCAAGGATGGCTGCGACTACGCCGCATATTACAACGGCATCGGGCTCTTCCGCAGCAGCAAATATCCGAGCCCGGATTATCGCACGCGCGTGAATGATGACGACACGGGCGAGGACGGCGGTTACCTCTATTTCAAGGGGAGCAGTTCGGCATGGGCGTCGAGCACGCTGCACAGCGTTGCCGTCGCGCGGCAGAACCTCGCCGCCAACCTGTCGGCAACGCTCTACAACCGCGTGCATGCGCACAAGTGCAGCCTGTTCAAGTCGCAGGATGTGCTGGCGTTTGAAAAAGTGCATCTGTTCCTCGGCAACACCTGGGCGAGCAGCATTTACGGCAGCACGGCGGGCATGTCGGCAAAATACCCCCGCCTCGGCGACTATACGGCGCTGAACGATTCGTATACCATGCTGGACTATACGAAGTCCTTCAATGCGTTCCTCAAGTTTGAGAAATCCTCGGTCAAGTATGAGAAGGGGATCTGCACCTGCGGCGGCGCCTATGCCGAGAACATGCTCGTCACCTTCCGCGACAGCCGCGCACCTGCGCTGGACAGTGTGTATTTCAGCGTGGACGGCGGTACGGAGCAGCGCAGTAACAAGCAGATGCATGTCGGCGCACAGCAGACGCTCACCATCCGCCTGCACTTTGACGAGCCGATCCGCTTTGCGGACGACAGCGCGGCGCACGGCGACCTCAGCCTGATTCTCCGCGCGCGCGGTGTGACGGGCGATGCGCTGCAGCCGAAGGCGGCGCTGACGAGGCTCGACGGCAATGACTTGTACTTCACCTATACCGTGCGCGGCGACGAGGGTGAGCTCTCGATTCCGGAGTTGGGGCTTAGCGGACTGTACGGCAAGAATCTGCCGCTTGTGCAGGTGATTGACGACAAGTCCTTCACACTCAGTGAGACGGCAAAAAACGGCGACAAGACCGGCTTCTCCGAGACGAGCGCCTACATCACCGACCTTGCGGGCAACCCCATTGTGACGGAGCGCTACAACTGCAGCCTCCGCATCGATACCACAGCGCCGTCGGTGACGGATTTTGAATTCGTCGGCTACACCGGCAACGAGGCGCTCAAGGCGGCGCTCGGCAAGACCGACCCGGATGATCTCTCCTATCCCGACGCCAGCGACGCCTATCTCGGCGAGGGCGACAGCCTGCAGATTACGGCGATTCTCAGCGAGACGACCAATCTGCCGAGCGGCTCGAAATACTGGCCGAACGCCGTCGCTGTCACCAACATCATCGTGGACGGCGACCTTGACTGCACCCTCGGCGGTAAAACCTTAAGCGGGCTCGGCACGCGCGAGGTGGACGGCGTCACCTACCTGACGGTCGATACCGTCATCTCCAATCAGAGTGACAGCGGCACAAACCTCGTTTTTGCGCTGATCCCGATCCACAAAAACCTCCGCGTCGCCGACGCGGACGGCGACATCCGCGTGACCGCGTTTGCGGTAAAGAGCGGCCATGTGCTCTGCGACCTCGCGGGCAACCTCTATGCGGGCGCGATTGCGGAAAATGCAAATGCCAATCCGTATAAGCTCGACGTCACCCCGCCCACTGCAGAAGGCGTCACCTATACGAAGGTGGGCGACGGCTTCCGCTACGGCTTCACGATCGCGGACGACGCCTCGGGCGCGGCGGGGATCCCCGGCCGCTTTGTGCTGAACAACGGCGGCGACGGCGCGGCATATCCGTATGAATATGTCATCAGCGCCGAGCCCGAAACTCCCACGGCGGGGTGGACGCGCGCCGCAGCAGGCACGGCGGTGGATTTCACGCAGGTGGAATGCCCGCCGTCTCCCGCCGAGGCGGTCTATAACTACCTGTTTGTCCGCCCTGTGACGGATGGGGGCTATGCGGACTTCTCGGGCGTGACGCTCACCGTGCGCGCCGCGGACTATGCGGGCAATGTGGGCGAAACGCTGCTGCCCGCATCCGGCGTGTTTGACTTTGCGGTGGACGGCCTCGCGCCGACGGCAAAGGCAGGCGCGGTCACGCGTACCCTCTCCGGCGCGACGGGCACGCTGACGGTGGAGGTCACCCTCGCCGACAAGAGCGGCGTTGCCGCATGGCAGTATTCCACGGACGACGGCGCGACCTGGCAGGACGGCGACATCACCGGCACGCCGACCACCTTCGTCGGCAAGGCGTCCTTCACTGCGGCAAACGGTGAGAGCGTCACGCGGACGATCCTCATCCGCGCGACCGACACGGCGGGCAACATCTCCGATGACCTGAACATCGGCAGCTTTACCTATGACCTTTCCAAGGCGCAGTATGCGCTGCATTCCACCGAGGCGGTCACCGTCAGAGCAAGGCTCAGCCTGACCTCGCTTGCCGAGCGTGACACGGTGGTCGTGGCGGTGCCGATTCCTGCGGACGTCTCGGACGCCGCCGACACCTACGCGGTGCTCACGCTGACCGACTGGGATCAGGACAAGGTTATCAGCAACGGAAAGAATCTGTTTGAATATCCCTATACGGCCGCCAACGGCTGGTACTACATGACCATGACCGCCGTGGACGAGGGCAACATCCGCTACCGTTTTGACGCGGATGCCGACACCCGCACGGACGAGGGCTGGTACATGCCGAAGAAGATGTACGAGCTGGATACGAACAGCGCCGTCTACAAGTGGTGGAACAAGGTCATCTACGGCGGCCACAGCGGCAGCCTCGAGGTGCTCGTCATCGCGGGCGCGAAGACCTCCTTCACGCGCTTTGCATCGCAGGCGGGCGTCGTCATGGACACGCTGTACGCGGTGAAGGTCGCGGGCAGCGACAGCGGCACGGTCTCCACCGAGCGCATCCGGCTGCGCACGCTGTCCGAGCTTGCGACGGAGCCGTATGCGGGTGCATCGCTCACGGCGGTCACCGCAGGGTTGACCAATGCGGTCACGGGCTGGCCGTGGAGCGCTTCGAGCGGCACGGTCCCCGCCACGCTTGAGGGCGTGCAGCTCCGCCTCGTGCTGGAGCGCGACAACTTCGGCTGGGGCTATGAAAACATTGATACCGACCGCAGTTACCTGCTCATCCGGCACAGAGAACTGACCGGCACCCAGTTTAACTATGACTATGAATACCGCGTGCCGCTTGCCGAACTGAAGCCGGCAGCGGACGGCAGCGCCGCACAGATCATCACGATCCCCGCCGCGGCACAGGCGGCGTATGACGGCGCGCCGACGACCTACGAGACCGGCGGCTATGAGCTGTCTGTGCGGCTTGCCCGCCGCTCGGGGGACAGCGTTGACACGGTTTACTTTGATGGGCTTATCGAGGTGGACGCGACCGAGCCGGTTGCCAACCGCGGCTTCCTCTCCTTCCGCGCAAATCCCATGTCCGACCGCTTCGGCGCGCAGTACAATTATTGGGATGCGGTTGAGTGTCTCGGGGACGGTGTCATTTACCTGCCCACGGCGGGGATCGACAGTTATGACTTCGCGGTCGGCGCCTACAGCGACAGCAGCGAGGACGCAGACGGCAATGTGACCTACAGCGGGGTTGAGATGCAGAGCATCGGCGTCGGCTATGCGGCAAATCCGGAGGTCGTCGCACAGGCGGGCGTGTTCACCACGGTCATCTGGAATACGGCGGCGGGCTACGCGGACCACAAGGTTGAGCTTCGTCAGTACGACCGCGACCAGAGCATCTTCGACACCGAAAAGTCGCCCGGCATCGACAATCTGTACCGCGTGGAGGTCTCGGCAATGCCTGCATCGCCCGAGGCGTACACGCTCTACCTTGCGGCGGATGCCGACAACCGCATCGCCGTGCAGCAGGTATATGCCAACGGCCGCCGCAGCGACATCGTGTACCGCACGGTGCACCCCGTCGGCGGCGATTACACCGGCACGCTGCGCGCCGACACGGCAAACGGCGGCGAGTTGATCTTCACGCCGGATGCAAACAACACCTATACCGGGCTTGTGCGCGTCTATGCGGGCGTGCAGACGGCGGACGGGCAGAAGTACCGCGCCGAAATGGCGGCGCAGGCGGACGGCACCTACCGCATGCCGCTCGTCGCCCGCGAGACCGGCGGCGCGACCTACACCGTCACCGCCGAGGACGACTGCGGCAACATCTTCATGGCGGCGGGCGACGCGCCCGTGCAGTTGACGCAGAAAGCGCCCACGCCGGACATCGGCATCTTTGACAAGGGGGACGGCGCCTACTCCATCGGCGGGCATATCTACGACCCCTCCGGTGACTACACGATCCGCCTTGAATTTGACGAGGCGTATGCGGCGCTCCTGCCCGAGAGCAGTCTGACCTTTCATATTGCAGAGGACGGAACCAACGACTTTGCCTTCACCGCGCTCGGCGGCACGGGTATCTATCGCGTCGAGACGAGCTACACGGCGGACAGAACCATGCTGAACTTCTATCTGCACGGCGTGGTGCCGGCGGGCACAAACGGCTTTACGGCGAAGGTCTCCATGACCGACGCATACGGCTATACCGGCGAGGGCAGCGACACCTGCAGCATTGTCGGCGTTGAGCCGCAGTTTGAAAACTTCAGCTTTGCAAGAGGAAACACCGTCTTCAACCAGCCTGTGCGCCCGGCGGACACCTTCATCTGGCAGAGCGGCGACAGCCACGGCAAGAGCGAGGTCTTCCCGTATCCATATGACGCCTTTGTCTCCCGCGAGTGGGAGGGCGCGTTCACCATCACCGAAAACGGCACGCAGGAGATCGAATACTACGATGTCTTCGGCAGACTGTATACCGCGGCGGTCGATGTCGGCACGGCGTTCTACCATGCGGGCGAAGATGAGAGCATTCACATCGAGTTCTCCGAGACCGGGCTGACCGGCGAAGCCGTCACCCTGACGACGGCGGCGGTCGAGGGCACGCTCCTGGTCTTTGAGAAAACCGGGGCGGACACCTATGTGCCGCTTGCCCCCATCGACGGCGACGCGCGCACGGCAACACTGGTGCGCCGCACCGTCATCCGTGAGAATGCAGAACTGTATGTCTGCCGCTACGACATCGGTGATGAGCCGAAGCCCGATGCGGTCTCCGGCATTTCGGGCGCTTCACACATCGTGCGCGTCTACATCACCAATATCGCAAACCGCGCACCGCAGGCGACGGTCTACTACTACTTAGAGGCTGCGGGCCGCGAGTTTACCGCAGAGGAACTGACAGCCTACATCGCGGCGTACGGCGAGGGCGGCGTCTTTGAGAGCCGCGGCGCCGTCACGGCACGCTACCATACCTCCCGCACCGTCACCCCGACGGCGGGCGGCAGCGAATACACCTTCACGGCAGGCGGCGAAAGAACGCACACCTTTGCCTACGTCGACGACTTCGGCAATGCGGGCAGCGTCACGGCGGCGCTCCCCGAAGGGCTGGTCGTCACCGGGCTGCCGAAGCCCTATGTCGATACCGAGGCACCCGAGGTTGCGGTGGACATCTACGCAAAGCGCGCAGGCGTCCTCAGCCGTGCGGAGGCCTTCCGCGCGGGCGAGACGGCTGCGGACATTGCCGAAAAGTTTGCCGATGTCGGCGAGGTGCAGGGTTACAGCCTGCGGCTGAACATCAGTGACAAGTCGATGCCCTGTACCGTCAGTGTGACGGCGGCGGCAGGCGTCTCCCTCTCCGGCAGCGTGCTTTCGGTGGATGCGGCGGCGGACTTCACCGTCACCGTGACCGACGCCGTCGGCAATGCGGCGACGCTCACCTTCCCGGCGGCGCTGTTCGCAAACATCGACAGCATCGCGCCGCGCGCCGAGACGAAAATCGTGATGTCCGGCATGTATACGCGCGACGGCTATGTGCGCCCCTATGATGTGAACGCCGACGGCGCGGAGCGCACGGACGGCAGCGTTTCGCTCACCTTCCCAACGGACGCGGTCGCCGAACTGCTCGACGGTAAGCTGTGGTACCGCATCCGCTTTGCCGACAACGGCAGCGTGACCTGCGTCTTCCGCGACGCGGCGGGGAACTACGGCGAGGCGGTGCTGACCGTCTCGGACATTGACACCTCCGCGCCGACCCTCACGCAGAAGTGGTCGCCCGCCTATGCTTACACAGAGGACGGCACCGTCAAATATGACGAAAGCCGCCCGACCGCAGGGCCGACCAAAAACAGCGTCAGCACGCACCTGGACAGCGACATGCCGCTTGCCGGGGTGACGGTGACGCCAAAGAACGGCTATACTTATTCGTTTGCGCCGGGCGACGGCGTGCAGGATGTGGATGCGGGCGTTTCGGTCTTTGTCACCGAGGCGCGCATCACGGTCACCTACGCCGAGGACTATAACAACGAGCTGACGATTGAAGCGATGGCGGGCAACGACCGCACCACGACCCGCACGCTCGGCGCCTTCGTCGGCGTTATCGACACTGCGGCGCCCCATATTGCCGAAGTGCGCGAGCCGCTCTTCCGCACGGGCTCTTCCGTGCCTTACGGCTATCGCATCACGCTCACGCCGGATGAGGACGCCTACTGCCAGAACTACGGCACGCCGGGCGACCTCCTGTCCCCGCTCGCACCGTTTGTTTGGGAAGTGACGGCAAACGAGACGCGCGACTTCCGCTTTGCGGATAAGGCGGGCAACCTTACCGTCGTGACGGTGGCGGTCGACGACCTCGACTACACCGCACCCGCGCTCACCGTGACCTATCCGGGCGGCGACGGCGCTGTGCTCGAGCTGCCGACCTCCGGCAGCATCAGCGTCACCGTCAAGGCTGACGAGGACTGCACGCTGACCGTCGGCGGCAGCACCTATACGCTGCAAAAGGATGTGGATGCGGCGGTGACCTTCACCGAAAACGGCACCTACACGATGACGGCAACCGATGCGGCAGGCAACACCACCGCCTACACGCTCATCGTCTCGGGCATCGACCATACACTGCCGACCATCAGCTTTGATACCAACACCGTCTTTGTGACGGCGGATGCGGCCGAGGACGCGCTGCGCGCCCTGCTCGACACCGGCTACACCGTGTGGGACAATGTGACGCTGCCCGGCTATCCGCAGGTGGCATACGACCTCAGCGGCGTGGACCTTACCGCGGGCGGGCTCTATGAGGTGCCCTACACCGTCACCGACGCGGCAGGCAACGCGCTCGATGCGCTGCGCTTCGTGCGCGTCATCGGCAAAGACACGCTCTGCCTCACGGTGGACGGCGCGCCGGTTCTCCCGGGCGGCACGGCAGTGCTCCGCACGGGCGGGCATGCGCTCACCGTCGAAAACCTGCCCGAGATCGAGCCCGGCATCTGCGAGCCCTATTACATTCGGCTCCGCCGCGGCATTTTCGCCGCCGGGCAGATGAAGTACCGCGCAGCAGACCTCATCCCGGTCGCGTCAAGCGGCAGCTTCACGCTCACCGAGGCGGGGTATTACACGCTGATCCTGACCACGCAAAGCAGGCAGACGATCCGCGTTCTGCTCTATGTTGAGAATTAACGGAGGACAGAAATGAAAAAGAGAATCGTTGCCTTTTTGCTGACGCTTGCCATGCTTGTCGGACTCGTACCGCAAGTGATGCTTTCGGCGCTTGCCGAGGAGCTGACAGAGGCGTACACACTGGAAAATGACTTCATCCGCGTTTCGGTCTCGAAGAAGAACGGCGGCTTCACCGTCGCGACGCGCGAGGGCGACCGCTTAAAGAAGTCGGACAACAACAAAAAACTGCTCTATCATGACGGCGAATACGACACCTCCTTTGTCACCTTCCGCGTCACCGACGCAGGCGGGGAAACGAAGGATTACCTCTTCGGCGGCAAGTATGCGGGCAGCAGCGAAGTTGAGGTCACGCAGGCACAGGCGGGCGGCGAGATCCGCGCCGTCTGGTCGGTCGGCGACCTGACCTTCACCGAGACGGTGGCACTGGCAAACGCCGTGTCGAATGAGAACGGCATGGTCTCCCTGAGCCTCGCCGTCGAGAACCGCGGCGCGCCGGTCAAGGTGCGCGCGCGCATCCTCTATGACACGTTCCTCGACGGCAGCGACTACGGCATCTATCAGGTGTCGGATGTGCAGTCGAACATCGAGACCGTGACCACCGAGCGCGTGCTGGACGGCAGCGCCTACGCCATCCCGCAGAACTTCTATGCGGTGGACGACCCGACAAGCATCGGTGTCGCGGCGTATTCGGTCAATCCGGTTTTGCCGGAGAAGGTTGCCTTCGGGCACTGGAACCGCCTCGCCGAGACGCTCTACGACTTCACGCCCGTGCCGACGCTGGATTTCACCGACACGCGCAATGAATACCGCACCGCCGACAGCGCGTATGCGCTCTATTTCGACCTCGGCGATGTGACGGCGGACGCAGGTGCGTCGCTCGTCACCTACTACGGCGTGTATGCGCACGCCGATGTCGCGGCGTCCGACAGCGTGGCGGTGGACATCACCGCGCCGATGCGCCTCGAACTTACCGCCGACAAGACGGATTACATCCGGCAGAGCACGGTCGGGCAGGCGGACTTCATGGTCACCGCCAACTTCACCAACATCGATGCGGCGGGGGCGGTTGACCTTTCGCATGCGGTGCTGGCGGTGCACACGACCGCGGGGCTGCGCCCGCTCAATGACCTCGGCGCGCCGGAGGCGGACTACGACTTTGACACGACAAAGCCGATGACCACCACCTATAATGATGTCAAGGTCGGCGACACCGTGACCAAGACGCTGTATTTCGAGGGCAAGCTGATGGACGAGGCGGCGTATGAACGCATCACCATCGGCATCTACGACACCTCGAAGACCGGCGGCGACCTCTCCGAGACCTACAAGCTGGGCGAGGCGGTGGCGTATATCCTGCTGCCCGGCAGCGACGGTGGTGTGCCGAAGGTCAGTTTCGCCTCCATGACGCCGAAGACGGTCTACAAGTCGGGCACGCGCCACCTGTTTGTCACGCTGACCAACCCCGCGATGCTGGACAACCGCGCCAACTGGAACCTCTGCATCTACAGCGGGGACGGCAGTCTCCGCCGCGAGGTGCCGCACGACAACCTGACCGTCAAGGACGGCGTCCTCGATGTCGCAATTACCGAGGACATCGAGCTGCCGACCGGCGGCTATCATCTGGCGCTGGAATGGACGGATGCGGCGGTCTCCGCCGGCGTCGTTCCGGCGGCGCAGCAGAAGCAGACTGCGCCCGCGCTGGAATTTGCGGTCTCGGATGACATCAAGTACAAGAACGACGCATACGGCGTGCTTGCAGTCGTCGAGACCGAGGTGAATTTCCACAATCACTACGACATCCTCACCTTCAAGGACGAGGCGTCGTTTGAGGCGTACAAAAAGGACACCGCGCAGTACAAAGAAATTCTGCTCACCTTCCGCGGCGAATTCAGCAAGACGAAGACAACTGCGGATGCGAGCGGCAAAAAGCGCGGCAGCTATTACACGGCGGTCTCGAGAAAGACAATGGACCCCGACACGCGCACCTACACCGTGGACAACCGCATCACCATCAACGACTGCATGGACTTCGAGGGCGGCACGCTGGCGGTCTACTACGAGAATCTGAACGAGTACGATTCGCCCATCTGCGTGGAATTTGACGGCGAACTGTACACCTCGGTCGCCCGCACCTCCATCTGGAAGGGCAAAGCCATCTTCACCAAGATCGAACAGGGCGGCTCCTATTCGCTCATCCCCTATGACGAAAACGGCAACCGCGGCGACAACTTTATCGACACGCCGATAAGCCTTATCTGGAATTCCGCCGCTTCCGTCGGGCAGACGCTGGCGGGCATGCTGTTCAAGATGGCATACGGACAGCTCGGCACCATGACGGTCGAGGTGACCGAGGAATACGAGGAGAACGGCGAAACCAAGACGCGCAAGGTCAAAAAGCAGTGCGGCGTGGTCGCCTTTGCCGCCGGACTTGACCTCGGCTTCACGGGCGCGGCGGGCGAAGAAGGCGCGCCGGGCACCAAGAAGGACACCTATTTTGACAAGCTGAAGGAGCTCTGGGCGTTCTACCACGAGGGCACCAGCCTCTACCGCTACGCCTACGACCGCGGCAGAATCGAGCGGATGCTCGACTGGTCAAACATCGACGAGCACTCCGAGCAACAGACTTCCGCAAAGGGCGTCAACGCCTCGGTCATGGTGCCGGATGTGCTCTTCGGGTGCGGCGTCGGCTTTGTCGGCGTGCACTTCAAGGTCAAGGTCGGGCTCAAGAACTTCGTCTCGGCACTCCCCGAAATCGAAGGCGAGATCGAGGTCAACACCATCAACGACTGGGCGTTCGGCGTGGAGGGCAAGGTCGCGCTTGCCAACTTTACGCTGGAGGCGAAGGTTTCTTTCAAGAGCCGCAACAACATTCCCGTGCCGGACGAACTCTATGTGTTCGTCAGCGGCTTCAAGCCCGGCATCAACATCGACGGCCTCGGCACGGTGTGGATCACCGGCGGCGGAGGCGGCATCAAGAACCTGTACGACACCATCTTCTTAACGCAGGCGGTTCCGCCGCTCAAGCTGGTGATGTCGGTCGCGTTCAATGTCATTCAGCTGCTCGAGTGCGAAAAGGCGACGCTCGCCGTCGGGCTGACGGGTGTCTCCGTCTCGGCGGGCAAGATGAGCTTTGTGGGCGTTCCCGCCCTGCGCGTCATCGACAAGATGGGGCTTGCGCTCGAGTGGTACCCCGGCATCGACCTCAAGGCCAACATCGTGGTCAACCTCTTCGATGTCATTTACGGCGGCGGCTACATCGTGCTGCAAAGCCCGGACTATAAGAAGGTCTTCTTCGAGATGTTTGCAAGGGCGCAGCTCCGCGTGCCGAACTCGATTCCGCTGGTCGGCGGTATGCAGGTGGCGGGCATCGACCTCGGCATTTCGACAGAGAAAATCTGGGGCGCGCTCGAGGTGCTGTTCATCACGCTCGGCGTGACCTATTACTGGGGCTCGGGCAGCGTGGACTTCACCAGCGGCAGCAAGGCAAGCCCAACCTTCCCGGATCTGCTCGGGTATGACGATGTGCCGGTCTGCTACGATGCGGAAAACGACCGCACGCTCTATGCGCGCTTCGGCACCAACACCCGCGTGCTCGCGGCTACTGCCGATGCGGACGGACTTGTCCTGCTCGGCATGGGCGCGGAGATCCGGTCAAATGCCGACAAGACGACGCATACGCTCAACTTCGGCACTTATGACGACCGCGCAGGCATCGTGCAGATGACTTTCCCGGCATCGGACGCGGCAGAGGCAAAGGTGCTTGCCGACCGCATCACAGTGGGCACCGCGGCGGGGGCAAACGACTTCCCGCTCGTCCTCTACAGCGGCGACATGGAGCAGAATAACCTCGCCACAGCCAATGCAAACCTCACCTATGACGAGAGCACCGGGCGCGCGACGCTCGCCTTTACGGTGACCGACCAAACGCAGTTTGACAAGACCTTTTATGTTTCCACGCCGACGGCGGCGGAGCTTGTGCTCTACGATGTGACGGAGCCGCCGAAGCTCACGACGGTCTCGGGCAGCCTCGCGGGCAGCGACCTTGCCCTCCGCTTTGACGGCAAGAACCTGCATGAGCTGGACAGCGTCAGCTTCTATCTCAGCGGGACAAACGACCCCGCAGCGGCGGAGGCGGGCTACCCGCTCATGACCGCCACCGACCGCTACGCCCTGATGCAGGGCGAGGTCACGGCGGCGCTGCCCATGGATGTGCCCACCGGCGACTACTACATCCGCGCGGTCTACTCCAAGGTGGATGCAATCAACGGCGTCGCCTTCTCGGCAGACACGCTGCACATCGAGAACCCGCATCTGCCCGCAGCGGCGACGGTTTCCGCAGCCGCACCGAGCGGCGACCTCAAGTACTGCCTGACGGTGGATGCGGCGACGGATGCCAACACCAAGGGCTATCTCGTCACGGTCTATGACGAAAAAGGAAACGCCACCGATTTCTCGGGCATCACCGTCGAGCGCGCCGCGAGCGGTGCGACGACCTTTGAGGTCGGCGGCACCTATCAGGCGTCGGACGGAGAGGGCGGCAGCATGACCGTCGGGCTTGCAGCAGGCAAGCGCTATACCATCGGCGTCACGCCCTACAACCTCGTGACGGACGGCGCAGGCGAAATTGCCGTCTACGGCGCGGAGACGACGGTGCAGCCGGATGTACTGCCCACGCCCGTGACCCCCACGGTAAACTTCACGGCGGACGCGACTGCCAAGACGCGCACCACGCGCGGCTATGTCGCATCGGGCACGCAGGGCGACATCGAGAGCCTTGTCTACACGCAGAACGCATTTACCCTGACCGCGGCGGCAAGCGAAGCGGTCAGCGGCACCTGGCGGCTGGATGAGGGCGCCGAGACGGCGTTTGCCGACGCGACGCGCATCGAGATCCCGCTTGCCGACCTCGCCGAGGGCGGTCATACGGTGACGCTCACCGGTAAGGCGGCGGACGGCGACGGCTTTGCGGCGTCCTACACCTTCACGGTGGATACGCTCCCGCCGCGCCTGCTCCTCTCTGCACCTGTCCATGGCAGCTTGTTTGAAAAAGACGGCAAACTGACCGTCACCGGCGTCACCGACGCAGGTACGCGCCTCACCGTCACTTCGGACGGCACGGCGATGCTTGCCGATGTTGCCGTGGAGGATGCAGGCAGCTTTGATGCGGCAACCGGCGTCTTCGCCGTGACGGTGGAGATTCCTGACCCGAACGGCGCGGCGCAGCGCAGAATAACCGTGACGGTGGCAGACGATGTCGGCAACGCCGAGACCGTGACGGCAACCGTCACGCACGGCGCACTCGCCGACCTTTCGGATGTCGCCATCCTCGTCGGCAACGCCACGCCGACGGACGGCAACATTCCGATTCCCGCCGCGGGTGCAAAGCACACGCTTTCGCTCCTCGGCGTCACTTCAGACGGCATGCGCTTTGTCCTGCCCGACGACCTTGTGACCTTTGCGGTGCGCGCCGTCGACGGCGACGCATCGGTCACGGACGGCGGCGCATTTGAAGCATCGCGCGGCGCGCACGGCATCGTCACCGGCAAATATGCCGTGGCGGACGGCGCATACCGCACGGCGACGCTCACCTTCGGCGCGGATGCGGGCGCGGCACAGCTTGTGTCTGTCTCCGCCACCATCGGCGGCAGCGTCACGGGCGGCGGCACTTACGCCCCCGGCGCGGAGGTTACGCTGACGGCAACGCCGGATGCGGGCTATCGTTTCAAGGGTTGGACGCTCGTCGGCGTGACTGTGACGGCCCCCACGGCAGCGACGATTCGCTTCACCATGCCGCAGAGCGGCAATGTCACGGCGCTGGCAACCTTTGAGGCAACCGGCGGCACCGGCGGCGGTTCGTCCCGCGCCGATGCCAAGGAAGACAGCGTCACCGCGCGCGCAGGCGAGCTTGTGCGCGTCAAGCTGCCGTCGGGCAAGCAGGAGAGCGGCTATCTCCCCTATTATAAGGAGAGCGGCGCGCGCGTCTTCGTGCCGGTCGCGGCTGCGATTGACGGCGAAATGTGCTTCATCGCGCCGAAGAGCACGACCTACTTCTTCGGGGAAAATCCCGTGTCCTTTGCGGATACGGCGTCCCACTGGGCGGCGGAATCGACTGCATTTGCGGCGATACGCGAGATCTTCCGCGGCGTCAGCGAAAGCAGCTTTGCGCCGGACGTCAGCATGACCCGCGCGATGTTTGTGACGGTGTTCTACCGCCTGGCGGGTTCGCCCGCTGCGGAGGGCACGAGCGGCTTTGCCGATGTGGCGGCGGACGCATGGTATGCGGATGCCGTGGCCTTTGCCAAGCAGAACGGCCTTGTCGCAGGCGTCTCCGCGACGAAGTTTGCGCCCGACGATAAGATCACGCGTGAGCAGATGGCAACGCTGCTGTACCGCTTCCTCGGCTTTGCAGGCTACACCCTGCCCGAAAACGAGGCAAAGACCTTTACCGACGCGGATGCTGTTTCGGCATGGGCGGTTGACGGCGTCGCCTACGGGCAGACGCACGGGCTGCTCTCGGGTCGCCCGGACGGCAGCTTTGCTCCGCAGGACAACGCAACGCGCGCCGAGTGTTGCACGCTCTTTGCGCGGATGATCCCCGCGATTCTGCGCGCAAAACTGAAGTAAAAGCGCATATAACAAAAAACACTGCCGAAAGGTGACTTTCGGCAGTGTTTTTTGCATGTGTACGGTTCAGTTTTCGGTTTTCCACTGCGCTGCGGCAGCCGCGTAGTAGCTGTTGATTTGCTTTAACTGCTCGGTTGCGATTTGCAGGCGGCTGTCGTAGACGGAGGCGAAATTGGTGTCGCCGTTTGAAAGCATCATGTTCAGGTATTTGTTGTAGGGGCCTACCTGATAGATGAAGCCCGCGTCAAAGACCAGGTTGTCAAAAATGATGTCGAGCATGTCCGCGGATTCCTCGTCCCGCGCGTGTACGCCCTTCAGGCTGACGTCGTAGTAGGCGGGCAGCACGATTTTCTGCCCGTAGTAGGCAAGCGCTTCGGTGAGGACGCCGGTGCGCCCGGCATCGTCCTGAATCAGGGGCACGCAGATGAACTGCGAGTTGTAGGGGGCGACGGTGGAATAGTAGCTTTCCTGCGCCGCGTTCACCTTGGGGTAGGGCAAGAGACCGAAATCGCTTTCGGACGCGCGGAACTTCGGCACAATGCCCATGTAGGTCGTCCAGAACAGACCGTGGTCGCCCGACCAGAGCTCGTATTCAAAGTCGGCGCCGGAGCGAATCGACTGATACTGCAAGGCGTGCCGGCGGTCAAGCGCAAAGGACAGGTACTGCTCTATGACGCGCACGGTTGACTCATTGTAAAGGGTCAGCTCCAGCGCGTCACCGTTTGCAACGCAGCAGTGCTGCCCGGCGGCATGCACCATGCCGATGTTGGAGTCCACCCACACCAAAAGCCCATAGCGGTCATTTTCGTCCATGACGTCGTCGTTGTTCAGGTCCTCGGTGACGGCTTTGCAGAGGGATTTGAAGTTTTCAAGCGTCCATTCCCCGCTGTAAACCATGTCATAGGGACTATCCAGATTGTAATCCGCCAGCAGCTTTTTGTTGAACATGATGGTGAAGGCGGCATCGTTGTCCGAGCAGGTGATGTCTCCCGTGGTGAAGAAGAGCACATCGCAGAGCGTGAGGCTCCCGTTTGCCTTTTGGTCCCACCAGGACTTTGTAAGGTCGATGCCGGGCATGGACTTTAAGTCATAGAGCATCCCCGCATAGGCGAGGGCACTGACATCGTAGCCTGCCACCAGCGCAAGGTCGTAGTTGCATTCTCCGGCGCTGACGGCGCGGCTGATCTCCAAAAAGCCGGGACCGCCGCCGGAGGAATATCCGCTTTGCTTTGTTTCGGATATTTTGACCTTGTAGTTCTCCTCCACGCGCATTTTGCGCTTGTACTGTGCGATGTCCAGCGGCATGGATGCCGTTTCGTCGGCGGTGAAGTCCTCATAGGCGATATTGCCCGCCGTCAGAATGCGGAAGTCCGCCCCGCCGTAGTCCGCCGTCAGCGGAATGTCCGGCTCCTCCTCTGTCACCTCGGTCACCTGCAGGCTTTCGGATGCTTCCGGCACGGTTGTCGCCGCCGGTTCTTTTTTGCCGCAGGCAAGCAAGCAGCCGAGGCAAAGGAGCAGGGGTAAAATCAGTTTTGATAGTTTCATTCTATTTCTCCGCCCCGCATGTGCGGGGCTGTATTCACTCAGTTTAAGAAGAATTCTTCCCAATCGATGGCTGCGCGTGCGCCGTCCGTATAGAGATTGCTCAGCGCGCCGCGCGGTTCTTCCGGCGTCGTGCTGCTGGTCAGCAGGATGTTGACGGCTGCAACCGAAATGCGCGCAAGGCGGGGGGCTTTGTAAGCGGTTTTGTTCTGATTTTTCATTGTCTTCACACTCCCATTTCATTCAGTACGCCGTTTGCCGTCACAGTGGCAAGCGGCAGGGCAATTTGTGCATCTGCGCCCGCGAGGTTGACATATGCCCAGGCGTAGACGGCGGTGTCACGGTGTGACTTCGGAATGCCGACGAGGTCGACCGCAAAACTGATTTCGCCGTTCTCCGGCGCCTTTGTGAGGGTGGCATATTTAACGTTCATGCCGTCCGCATTCTGCGCGATGAAGATGCCGTAGTTTTCAGCTGCCGCATCCGCCGCGACTTCCAGCTTGACGATGTAGCGGATCGCTGCCGTGCCGTCCGCATAGGTTGCCGCCGTCGTGTTGACGGGGGTCAGCCTTGCCTGTACCGCAGAGACGGCGCGGGTCTCGGTCTTGCCGCAGTCCTTGCAGCTGCGGCTCTCTTCGCCCACCGTGCCGAAGCCTGCGGGCGTCGTGACTTCCCATGCGCCGAAGTTGTGGTCGGTGGTGCCGAGGGTTTCCGTGCCCATGCCGTAATGGCAGGTCTTGCAGGCGTATACAATCGTGCCGGTCTCGGTGCAGGTCGGCTCCTTTGTGATGAGACCTGCGTTCTTTTCATGCTCGTGCGCGATGAGTTCCGCACCGTAGTTGAGGATTCTGCCCTCGCCGGTGACATCGTTCCAGATGCCGCCCTCCAGAATGACGGTAGAACCCTTCTCCACTTCGATGTTCATGTAAATCGGGTCTGTGCTCATCGTGCTGGGCACACAGTCGACCTTACTGCCGACCAACAGCGTAGCACCGTTTGTGACCTTGATGGTGTTGTGCGCGGCGTATTCGTTGAAGAGGATCAGGTCGTCAAGGATAACATCGCTTTGCAGCGTGAGCACTGCACCTTTCGCCATCTTCAGCGCGGTTGCCGGGTTGTTTGCCGGTTCGCCGTTCAGGTAGTTCGTCTTGCCGTCGTTTGAGGTGATGCGGACGGTCTTTTTGCAGACGGGCAGGGCGCAGCTGCCGCCGAGGAAGATCTTGCCCGTGGCAACCAGCGTGCCGCCGTTTTCCTTGAGCAGGGCGGCCGCGCCGGTCGTCGCCGTCATCGCCATCGTTTTTTTCGCGGTTGCGGGGGTCAGGCCGTCGTTTGTATCCTTGCCCGCGCCATAGTTGATGTAGACCAGCGTATCGCTGCTTTCTACAGGGTGATTGATGATTTCGGCGCCGCTATTGATGCAGGTGCCCTCGCCGGTGATGCTGCTGAAGACGCCGCCGTTCAGAATGACGGTGGAGCCTGCCTCAACCTCGATTGCCATATAGACGGGCGAAGGCAGCCAGTTGCTTTCGGGGCAGTAGACATTTTCGCCGATGACCAGCGTTGCGCCGTTTGTGACGCGCAGGGTGTTGAACTTGCTGTATTCGTTGTAGAGCACGATGTTGTCCAGCACCGTATCGGAGGCAAAGGTCAGGGTGGCACCTGCCGCCATCTTCACGACATTGTTGGTCTGTCCGTATGCGTCCGCGCCGGCGAGCGCGGTGTCCGTATAGTCAATGCCGCCGTAAGCGGAGGTGATGTACATGGCGCCGCTCCGCGCGGGAATCGTGTAGTTGCCGCCGATAAAGAGCTTGTTTTTGACGACGATGGTGCCGCCCTCGTCCGGCAGCAGCGCAAGCGCCTTGCTGAGGGTTTTGCGCGGCGCATCGACGGTGCCGTCGTTTGCGTCATCGCCGCCCGCGCCCGACTGGTAGGCGACAAAGACGGCGGCGTCGCTGCCGAGCGGTGGGATTTCCGCTGCCGCCAGGCTCATGGCCAGCAACAGCGATACGAGTGCGGTGAGAAAGAGAAAACTGAATTTTCGCATGGTAACAACTCCTTATTTTTTTTGTTTATTTGCATGGATTTTTGCTTAAACGGATCTATTTTGCGCGGTATTCGGCAGCGGCGATGCGCGTGAAAATGACGCATGCCTCGGCGCGGGTAATCCCGTTTGCAGGGTTGAAGTTGCCCTTGTCGTCGCCGCCGACAATGCCGGCGCGGTAGAGCTTCAGCACGGCATCGCGGCAGGCGTCGCCGTCCTTCACATCGGGGAAGCTGCCGTCCCGGACGGCGGTA
>ENA-ORCP01001578-ORCP01001578.1-human-gut-metagenome-genome-assembly--contig:-NODE-1578-length-19486-cov-5.948581_pt1 | contig 19486 bp, 18 predicted proteins | sample MGYA00242990_ERZ507991 | MGnify/ENA primary metagenome ERZ507991 (study PRJEB26167, sample SAMN06115496) | human gut metagenome | host: Homo sapiens | place: China:Henan | collected 2015-05-07... | reverse complement strand
AAAGTTGGACAAGCCCAACATCTGAAAATCGTTACTGTTTCGTTACCTATTTGAAATTTTGAAAGGGCAAGGAATGCGGAATGAGCGGAATGTGCTATCCTGATTTGCTTTTGGGTGATATGCCGCATTTTTACCTTTATTACTGCGGAAATCCGTCTGAGGCAACAATTGCAAAACGCCGCTCACACGCTTCACTTATAGGCTATCAGCCTCCTGTTTTTGTGCAGAGCGGTCTTTACGGAGAATATGCGGAGCTTTCCGCTATGCTTGATGAATATCATCATCAGCTATCTTTTTCCGAAAGTGCTGCTGCGGAAGTAAAACATAATATTGAGGAACTTGCCGAAAAACTTAATCTGCCTTTTGAACTTGAAGAGCTTGAATCGGAGCTTTACCGTCTTAACAGCTCTCTTATACCAAAAGGACTGCATATTTTCGGTCAAGATGACACTGACGAAGAAGCACTATGCTATGTCTGCGAGCTGCTGAAAAAGCCGCATGATGATGTGCCGTCACTCAGTGAGCTTGCGGCTGAAGAGCTTGGCGAAGATTTAGCACAGGCGGAAGAATACGGCGGTGAAAAGCTTCGCAGGATAAATTCACTTGCGGAACTTTATTTTGAAAAATATTTTGGCTGTGATGCTGTTCCGGATAAGCTTCGCTGTACCATTGAATACGGCAGGAAAAAATACGATGAAATAAGACGCAATGCCGAAAATGAGCAGCTGCTCAATGCTCTTTCCTGCGGATACATACCTGCCAAGCCTGCGGGTGACATTTACCGCAGTCCTGAGGTATTGCCGTCGGGATATAATCTTTATCAGTTCGATCAGCGTTTTGTTCCGACTCTGACAGCATATCAGCGTGGTGTAAGGACAGCTGAAAATACCATAAATACCTATTACAAAGAGTATGGCACTTATCCGAATTCAACAGCGGTGATCCTTTGGGGGTTGGAAACATCAAGGACTCACGGCGAAACTATCGGTCAGATAATGGGCTATCTCGGTGCAAGGCTTGCAAAAGGAAATTCCGCTTGGAATCCTAAATATGAGCTTATTCCGATAGAAGAGCTTGGCAGACCCCGTATTGATGTTACAATAAATATCTGCGGATTTTTCCGTGACCTTTTTCCAAATCTTATTGACAATCTTGATGACCTGCTCCACCTTGTAAATGATGCAGATGAAACTGATGAGCAGAATTATATGAAGGCAAATTCGTCAAAGCTTTATTCATATCTTATTGACAAAGGCTATGATGAGGAAGATGCTGCATCACTTTCTGTTACAAGGGTCTTCGGACCGCAGGAGGGTGAATACGGTACAGGTATCACATCTATCATAGAAACAAAAGCATGGGAAAAAGAAGAACAGATCGGAAATCAGTTTCTTTCATCACTTCACTATGCATACAGCCGTAAGATGCACGGCAGCGACACATCTGACCTTTACGAGCAGAACCTTAAAAGCGTCGAGATCGTTTCCCAGGTCCGTGACAATAATGAATATGAAATAACTGACCTGGATCATTACTACGAATTTTTCGGCGGACTTGCCAAATCGGTTGAAATGGTAAAAGGCAGAAAAGCTGTAATGCTTATAACGGACACAACAGGTGCAGCTCCGATAACCGAATCGGCAGAAAAGGCTGTCGCAAAGGGCATACGCACACGTGTTCTCAATCCAAAATGGATAGACGGTATGCTTGCCCATAAATATCACGGTGCGCAAAAAATAGCTGACCGCTTTGAAAATGTTATGGGTCTTGCTGCAACGACAGGCGCAGTTGAACAATGGGTCTATAATGACCTTTGCGAAAAATATGCCCAAGATGAAGAAATGCGCCGCCGTATGGCTGAAAACAATCCTTATGCTTATATGGACATTCTTGAGCAGATGGAAGAATACAGCCGCCGAGGCTATTGGAACGCTTCGGAAGAACAGCTTGAAGCGATAAGAAACGCTTATCTTGAAACAGAAAATACGATCGAAGGTGAAAGCTGATGAATAAAAAAGCATATTTTCCGTTCACGGCAATAGTCGGTCAGGAAAAAATGAAACGTGCTCTGATACTCAACCTTATAAATCCTGCACTTGGAGGTGTGCTTATCAAGGGCGAAAAAGGTACAGCAAAATCAACGGCTGTCCGTGCGCTCACAGAGGTACTCCCCGAGCGTCCTGAAGCTGACGGCTGCCCGTTTTCCTGTGACCCGAACGACAGGAGCTGCCAATGTGACAGCTGCAGAAGCAAGGAAAAGCCTGTCGCTGTAAAAAGACGTATGCGTGTTGTCGATCTCCCTGTAAGTGCTACCGAGGACAGAGTTGTCGGAACGCTTGATATTGAAACAGCTCTTAAAACGGGTGAAAAACATTTTGAACCGGGAATACTCGCCGATGCAAACCGAAATATCCTTTATATCGACGAAATAAATCTTCTTGATGACCATGTTGTTGATGTCATACTTGATTCGGCGGCGATGGGAGTAAACACAGTTGAGCGTGAGGGTGTTTCATTCAGTCACCCGGCAAAATTCGTGCTTGTAGGAACGATGAATCCCGAAGAGGGCGATCTCCGACCGCAGCTTCTTGACAGATTCGGGCTTGTTGTCGATGTGCGTGGGGAAACCGATATTGAGCTGCGCACCGAAGTTGTAAAGCGTTATCTTGAATATGAACAGGATCCGGAAGCTTTCCTTGAAAAATGGCTGCCCGAGCAGGAAAAGCTTTGCAATAAAATAAGTGAAGCTCAAAAACTGCTCAGAAATGTTTCCTATTCCGATGAGATACTGCGGCTTGCTGCGGAAATATCCGTTTCACTTGGTGTTGACGGTCATCGTGCAGATATTTCAATGATAAAAACAGCCTGCACAAATGCGGCATACGAGGGACGGAACGCTGTTTTGGGTGATGATATGAAGCTTGCGGCTGAGTTTGTTCTACCGCACAGAATGAGGCGCAAGCCTTTTGAGGAGCAGCGTATGGATATTGATTCTGTTTTTGAAATGATCGAAAGCCGTGAGGGCATATGAGCAGCAGCTTTTTGTACCCTTTTACGGCAATAGTCGGACAGGAACAGCTTAAACTTGCGCTTATACTTAATGCTGTTGACCCTGCGATAGGCGGAGTGCTTATTTCAGGTGAAAAAGGTACGGCGAAATCAACCGCTGTGCGTGGACTTGCTTCTTTATCGGGACGAAAAACTATTGAGATACCTCTTAATGTTACAGAAGACAGACTTGTCGGAACACTTGATTTAGCTGATGCTGTGAACGACGGAGATAAGCATTTTGAAAGCGGACTTCTGTATGAGGCTGACGGAAATTTTCTGTATGTTGATGAGATCAATCTGTTGGGAACACATATCTCAGGCATACTGGCGGAGGTTATCGCTTGCCGTGAAAACAATGTAAGACGTGACGGCATAACATTCAGCCACCCATGCAGATGTATCCCAATAGGAACGATGAATCCCGAAGAGGGAACGCTCCGTCCTCAGCTTCTTGACAAATTCGGTTTGTTCGTAAATGTTTCGGGTGAAAGTGATGTTGAACTTCGCACGGAAGTTATACGGTGCAGACTTGAATATGAACATGACCCCAAATGCTTTTGTGAAAAGTATAAGTCACAGGAAGAAAAGCTTGCCGAGCAGATCTGCAAGGCTGCGGAAAGGCTTGAAAAAATTTCTCTTTCGGAAGAAATGCTGCGGCTTTGCGCACTTACCGCCAATCAGGCTTTATGTGAGGGAAACCGCTGTGAAATTATACTTGCAGAAACCGCTAAGGCGATATGTGCTTGGAGAAACGGCAATGAAGTAAGTGCCGATGATGTTTCCGAGGCGGCAAAAATGGTTCTGCCGCACCGAATGAGAAATGCTCCGCAGACAGAAAATGCTGCACAGAATACGGAACGCTCCGATAATACAGAACAGTCCGAAGCTGCTGAGCAGGAAAAGGCGGATATTCCGCAGGACAGCTCTGCACAGGCTGAAAAAAACGATGAATATAGCGAAAAGGTCGAAGCATCGCGAGATGAACTCCCCCTTTCTGCTGACGGAATAGACTCCGCATCAGGAAAAAACGGCGGCAGCGGAAAGCGCAGCAGGACTATAACAAATGAAAACAGCGGAAGATATATCCGCAGCACGATCCCACACGAAAAATGCTATGATATTGCTATAATACCGACGCTTTGCAATGCCGCACTGAATCAAAAACAGCGAGTGCCAGAAAACGGAATGAAGCTTGCTGTAAAAAGTTCTGACCTGCGTCTGAAAATTCGTGAAAAGCGAACAGGTGCGACTATACTTTTTGTTGTTGATGCAAGCGGTTCAATGGGTGCGAAACGTCGTATGCGGGCGGTAAAGGGAGCTGTGCGCGGACTTTTATCCGAAGCATACAGAAAGCGTGACCGTGTGGGCGTTGTGGCATTCCGAGGCGGCGGTGCACAGACCTTACTCAGCATAACGGGAAGTCCTGAATTAGCACGAAAGTGCATGGACGAGCTTCCCACAGGAGGAAAAACTCCACTTGCCGCAGGTATTTCGGCTGCGTGTGAGCTGCTTCGTGCTGAACGGATACGGACTCCTGACGCACTTCAATATATGATACTTATTTCTGACGGAAAGGCAAACATTCCGATTCGCAGCAAAGATGCATTTAATGACGCACTTACTGCTGCCGAACAAGTTCGTTTATCGGGTATCGGTACAATGGTGTTTGACACGGAGAACAGTTATATAAGATTCGGTTTTGCCAAGCAGATAGCTGAACGAATGGACGCTAAGTACATAAATCTTGATGAAGTCACAGGTTCGGCTGTTGAAGAAAATGTTCGTGATTTTATAAACAGTGAATGATCGCCGCAGGGCTTTCAGATAAATACATTTAATTTTTGGAGGAAGAAAAATGAAAAAGAAAATCTTAGCTATTGCTGTACTCGCAGCAGTAATGTCAATGTCAGCCTGCTCTTCAAATCAGGGCAGCACATCGGAAAGCACAACAACATCACAGGCTGAATCAGTTCAGACTGATGAAGCACAGAACGATGATGCTCAGGCTGAAAACACAGCAGGCACGGACGTATTCACAGATGAAAACGGTGTTCTCACATACCTTGATACAGCAAACTCACCTTTTGACGGTGCAGGTCTTAAAATTACCGCTGACAAGGCTGCAAAGACCGTAAACTTTGTAAAGACTGACCTTAACGGAAATGAAACAGTTGAATATTACACATTTGATTTCAACAGCAACACAGTTGAGGAATATTACTATGTTTCAATGATGGGAACAGGCTTCTATTACACATTTGACCTTGCCGCAAACGAGATCGTAAAGGTTGAAGATTCCGACCGCAGCGATACAACTCAGAGCACTAAGGACAACGGCAGATATGACAGTGCTAATGACAGAATGAAGGGCGATGTTGAAGCTCTCCAAAATTATTTCACAGCACAGTATGGCGTTTCCATTGAAGATATGGTAAAATAAGCTATGACTGAACAGTATATTTACCGCAGCGGACAAAAGCTCCGCTGCGGATATACGACGGGTTCGTGTGCCGCAGCTGCTTCGGGTGCAGCTGCGGAAATGCTTATAAGCGGCTGTAAAACGAATTTTTCGGAAATCATAACGCCTAAAGGCATACCCTTAAAGCTTGAAATTCTTGACGCTGAGATCAATCGGGACTATGCCTCCTGTGCAGTAAAAAAGGACAGCGGTGACGACCCTGACATAACAAACGGCATACTTATATATGCAAAGGTAAGCAAGATCCCTAACGGCATTGAAATAACAGGCGGAAAAGGTATTGGCAAGGTCACAAAGGCAGGTCTTGACCAACCGATAGGCGAAGCTGCGATAAACTCCGTACCAAGAAAAATGATTGCCGCAGCAGTAAATGAAGCCGCTGAAAAGCACGATTATCACGGCGGTTTCCACATAGAAATATCCGTTCCGAACGGTGAAGAAACAGTTCTGAAAACATATAATCCACGAATGGGTATAGAGGGCGGCATTTCAATAATCGGAACAAGCGGTATTGTTGAGCCTATGAGCAATTCTGCACTTATTGACACGATACGCCTTGAAGAAAAAATGCGATTGGCAGAGGGACATAAGTCACTTTTGCTTACGCTCGGAAATTACAGCGAAAATTTCATTCAGAAGTCAATGCCCTTTGAGCTTGAAAAAAGCGTTAAATGCAGTAATTTTATCGGTGATGCAATAGATGCTGCACTTGAATACGGCTTTGAAAATATTCTTATAATCGGTCATATAGGAAAGCTTGTGAAGCTTGGTGCGGGAATCATGAACACCCATTCTGCACAGGCTGACGGACGAATGGACGTACTTGTTACCTGCGGAGTGCTTGCAGGTGCTGAAAATGAGGTTTTGAAAAATATACCCGAATGTGCAACGGTGGACGCCGCACTTGATATTCTGAAAAATCACGGATATATGGAAAAAACACTTCATATACTTGCTGACAGAGCGGAATATTATCTTAATGCAAAAGTTAAAAATGCCGTCAATATCGGAGCGGTGATGTTTTCGGACAAGCATGACATTACTGTCAGAACTTCCCGTGCCGACGAGCTTATCGGTATTATTTCGGAGGAATACAATGGTTGATTTTGTTGGGGCAGGCTGCGGTGCTGCCGATCTTATAACAGTCAGAGGAATGCGTCTTATCCAAAATGCAGATGTTATTATTTATGCAGGTTCTCTTGTTAATCCCGAGCTTACAGAGTTTGCAAAGGACAGCTGTGAGATCTGTAACAGCGCACATATGACCCTTGATGAGGTTATAGAAGTAATGGAAAAAGCAGAGGCAGCAGGCAAAAATACCGTCAGGCTTCATACAGGCGACCCATCACTCTACGGTGCGATACGGGAACAGACAGACCGTCTTGACAAGCTTGGCATTGAGTATAAAATCTGCCCCGGAGTAAGCTCATTCTGCGGTGCGGCTGCGGCATTAAAAGCAGAATACACTCTGCCCGAGATTTCACAGTCAGTCATAATCACACGAATGGCAGGACGTACACCTGTGCCGGAAAAGGAAAGTATTGAAAGTCTTGCGGCGCACGGTGCTTCAATGGTCATCTTTCTTAGTGCAGGAATGACTTCCGAGGTTTCCGATCGGCTGCAAAAGGGCGGATATTCCGCCGAAACTCCCGCAGCACTTGTTTACAAAGCAACATGGGAGGACGAAAAAGTCTGCCGATGCACTGTCGGAACACTTGCCGAAACCGCTGAAAGCAACGGCATAAATAAAACTGCACTTATAGTTGTCGGAGATTTTCTCGGAGAGAACCGCTTCCTTTCAAAGCTTTATGACCCGAACTTTGAAACAGGTTACAGAAAGGCAAAAAAATGAAAACAGCTGTTATCTCGCTTACTGAAAAAGGACGGCTGCTGTCAAAAACAATTGCAGATGATCTTAATGAAAATCATACTGCCGAACGCTTTTGTTTTCATTTGCATACTGATGAAAATGCGCAGGATTTCAGCGACATTTATACACTTGCGGCAGAGCTTTTCAATACATATAATGCACTTGTTTTTGTATGCGCATCCGGTATTGCCGTTCGTGCGATCGCCCCGCATATCAAATCAAAAACGAGCGACCCTGCTGTTATTGTCATTGATGACTGCGGAAAATTCGTCATACCGATCTTGTCGGGACACCTTGGCGGAGCAAATCGGCTTGCGCAGATTATTGCTGCAAAAATCTGTGCAGTTCCGGCCATAACAACGGCAACAGATGCATGCGGACGCTTTTCTCCTGACAGCTTTGCAAAGGCAAACAGACTCATAATTACCGATATGGCTGCTGCCAAACAAATTGCTGCGGCTGTTCTTGACGGCGAAATGACAGGACTTTTAAGCGAATATCAATGTGAAAATGTTCCGTCTGAACTTTGTACGGACAAAGCCTGCCGAACAGGGATATACATAGGTACGGACAGCGATAAAAAGCCGTTTGAAACGACGCTTTTTCTTGCTCCGAAAAATATTATTGTCGGCATCGGCTGCAAAAAAGATACAACATATGAAGCAATAGAAGCACATATCAAAGAATGTTTCAAGGCAGCAAAAATATCGGAAGTACGTCTTTGCGCTGCGGCAACTATCGACATAAAATCCAATGAAAATGGTCTTCTTGAATTTTGCCGCAAGCATAATATCAGGCTGCTGACCTATTCAGCCAAGGATCTTATGAATGTAACCGGAAGCTTCAGCAGCTCGGACTTTGTTCTGAAAACAACAGGTACGGATAATGTCTGCGAACGGAGCACTGCTGCTGCGGGCGGAAAGCTTATTCTGCATAAAACAGCAGGAAACGGTGTAACTGCCGCAATTGCGGAACTGCCCGTTCATATTGATTTTGAAAGGAAAATAATGTTATGAAGCTTTATATTGTTGGATTTGGCTGCGGAAGCTTTGGAGGTATGACAGAAGAAGCAAGGCAGGTTATGGAACGCAGCGACCTTATAGTCGGATATAAAGTTTATACGGAGCTTGTAAAGCAATTTTTTCCGAACAAAGAATATTTTTCAACGGGTATGCGGCAGGAAAAAGACCGTGTTTTATATGCCCTTGAACAAGCCGCAAACGGCAGGACGGTTTCACTCGTATGCAGCGGTGACAGCGAGGTTTACGGTATGGCAGGGCTTGCATATGAGCTTTCTGAAAAATATCCGCAGGCAGAGATCCAAACAGTTGCGGGACTTACTGCGGCACTCAGCGGCGGTGCATTGCTGGGAGCTCCCCTTACGCACGATTTTGCTGTTATAAGCTTGTCAGATCTGCTTACCCCTTCAGAAAAAATAGCGTTAAGGCTTGAATGTGCAACGCAGGCTGATTTTGTCATTGTACTGTATAACCCGTCATCAAAAAATCGTCCCGATCATCTGAAAAAAGCCTGTGAAATCATACTAAAACACCGCAGTGCCGAAACCATATGCGGCTATGCCAAAAACATCGGCAGAAACGGTGAAGAATGCGGCATTATGACTCTCTCCCAGCTTGCAGGGTTTCAGGCAGATATGTTTACAACTATTTTTATCGGCAGCAGCCGGACGAAAATCATCAGTGGAAAAATGGTAACTCCGAGGGGATATAATGTATAAGCTTCTGATATTCGGCGGAACAACTGAGGGACGGCTTCTTACCGAATTTTGTGTTCAAAACGGGATATGTGCAAATGTTTCGGTCACGACCGAATACGGTGCAAAGCTTCTACCGCAAAGCAGATACATAAATATACTCAACGGAAGGCTTGACAGCTCTGAAATTGCTGCTCTCATAAAAAACTGCGGCTGCAAGATAATCATTGACGCAACTCACCCCTATGCAACAGCTGCGACCGAAAACATTAAAGCTGCCTGTGCTGAAACACACACGGAATATTACAGACTTCTGCGTGAAAGCCCGACTGATATTTCAGGTCAAACTTTTGCTGATATGAACGGGCTTATAAATTATCTTAACAGCAGCGAAAAACACATTCTCAGCACTCTCGGAAGCAAGGAGCTTTCTGCCCTGACAAAAGTGAAAAAATACCGTGAACGCATATGGGCAAGGGTACTGCCTGCCGATGGTATAGAAGAATACTGCCGCTCTCTCGGTTTTGCAAATATCATTGTCGGGAAAGGTCCTTTTTCCGAAGAAATAAATATTGAGCATATCAAAAAAAGCGGTGCAGAAATACTTGTTACAAAGGAAAGCGGAACGGCAGGAGGTTTTCCCGAAAAGGCTGCTGCCGCAAAAAAGTGCGGTACTGAGCTTGCTGTGCTGCTTCGTCCTGCCGAAACGGGAAACACGCTTTCGGAGACAGAAAAAATTCTTTTGGAGAAAAAACAATGGTTATCATTATCGGAATAGGAATGGACGGCGAAAAAACTCTCACGGCAGAGGCACTTTCGGCAATTAAAAATGCAGACATACTTATTGGCGCAAAACGAATGTTAGAACCGTTTTCGAGCCTTGGAAAGCCTTGCTTTTGCAGTTGGAAAAGCGACGAAATAGCAGAGTTTCTGCATAACGGCAAATATGAAAATGCGGCGGTGCTTATGTCTGGCGACTGCGGTTTTTACAGTGGTGCCGAAAAGCTGCTCAGGTTCACAGAAGATATTGAATGTAAGGTCATAAGCGGTATTTCTTCGCCTGTATACTTCTGCTCAAAAATAAAAAAGCCTTGGAAAAATATGAAGTTCGTCAGTCTGCACGGTGAAAGTTCAAATATAGTGCGAAACGTAAGACGGGATGAGCTTTGCTTTTTTCTGCTTGGCGGCGAGATCACTCCTGCAAAGCTTTGCAGAAGACTTTGCGAATACGGTATGAGTGAAACAAAGCTTTATATAGGTGAAAATTTAGCTGCGGAAAACGAACGGATCTTTACCGGAAAAGCTGCTGATTTTATTGATATTCAGCTTGGAAAACTGACTGTTGCGGTAACTGAAAATCCTGATTTTGAAAACAGTACAGCCATAGGAATATCAGATGAGAAATTCACCCGAGGAAAAGTCCCGATGACTAAATCGGAAGTACGCAGCACGGTCATTTCAAAGCTTGAGATAAACAGAAACGATATTTGCTGGGATATTGGCTGCGGGACAGGTTCGGTGTCGATAGAAATGGCTTTGCAATGCTTCGACGGAAAGGTTTATGCTGTCGAAAAAAATACGGAGGCAGCGGCACTCAGCCGTGAAAATGCGCTGAAGTTCGGCTGTGACAACATTGAAATAATTTGCGGCAGCGCACCGGAAGCTCTTGAAGAACTTCCTGCACCCGACAGAGTTTTTATAGGCGGTTCAAGCGGCAAAATAAGCGAGATAGCAGATTTTGTTTTTTCAAAAAATCCTAACGCTGTCATTGTTGTTACGGCAGTTTCACTTGAAACGCTGAATGATGCGATCGTGACTTTTGAAAGTAACGGCATAGTCTGCCCTGAAATCGTTCAGATCTCTGCTGCAAGAGCAAAAAAAGTTGGCTCACATACTATGCTTTCCGCTGAAAATCCTGTTTTTATAATTAAAGGAGCAAGATCTTGAAAAGAATTATCATCGGCGGCACAAACAGCGGCTGCGGAAAAACAACTGTGACCTGTGCTGTTTTGCAGGCACTTGTAAACAGAAAAATGCAGGTCGCATCATTCAAATGCGGTCCTGACTATATTGACCCAATGTTTCATAAAAAAATACTCGGTACATCTGCATTCAACCTTGACAGCTTTTTCTGTGATGATGATACGCTGAAATATTTGCTTTACGAAAACAGCAGGGCTGCCGATATTTCAGTTATTGAAGGGGTCATGGGGTTTTATGACGGTGCAAACGGAAGAGGGTCTGCTTATTCCGTTTCTCAGGTCACCGAAACACCTGCTGTTATCGTCATTGACTGCAAGGGTATGAGCGACTCCATAGGTGCGGTCATGAAAGGTTTTCTTGAATATAAAAAGCCGAATAATATCGTTGGATTTATCTTTGACCGTCTGTCGGAAAAGCTTGCAGACAAAGCGGAAGATCTTTGCCATGAGCTTGGTACTGAATGTTTCGGTTTCATTCCGCAGACTGATATGGTGTTTGAAAGCCGCCATCTTGGACTTGTCACGGCAGATGAGATCTCAGACATAAAAACAAAACTGGATCAGCTTGGTGAGCTTGCTGAGAAAACTCTGAAACTTGACAGGCTGATAAAATTTGCGGAGAGGTCTTTTCCGAATTACACACCGCCTCCCCTGCCGAAAGCTAAATATAAAACGGTCATAGCAGTTTCAAAGGACAGCGCATTTTGTTTCATTTATGCAGACAACATTTCACTTTTACAGAAGCTTGGCTGTGAGATAGAGTATTTTTCTCCGCTTTATGATGAAGCAGTTCCCGAAAATGCAGACGGAATTATCCTATGCGGCGGTTATCCCGAATTATATGCCGGAAAGCTTTCCGAAAACGAATCTATGCTTGAAAGCATTCGTCAAAGGATCATCTCAGGTATCCCTGCAATAGCCGAATGCGGAGGTTTTATGTATCTTCACAAAACTATGGAGGATACTGACGGAAACGAACACAGGCTGGTCGGAGCAATTGACGGAAAGGTCTATAAAACGCCTAAGCTGCGGCGTTTTGGGTATGTGAAAATGACTGCGGAAAGGGACAATATTCTTTGCGGCAAAGGTGCATCTTTTCACGCTCATGAATTTCACTACTGGGACAGCACAAGCTGCGGAGAAGCTTTCACAGCCGAAAAAGCTGACGGACGCAGCTGGAAATGTGTTCATGCAAACGAAAATCTATATGCAGGCTTTCCTCATCTGTACTTTTATTCTGCCATTGATACGGCTGCAAATTTTGTACAAAAATGTGCTGAATATAAACATTCAAAGGAGAAAAACTAATGGGACTTTTACATATTTACTGCGGTGAGGGAAAAGGAAAAACCACAGCAGCACTCGGACTTGCACTCCGTGCCTCGGGGTCAGGAATGAAGGTATGCTTTTTACAGCTTATGAAAGGCGGAAAAACCTCCGAACTGGAATCACTGAAGCATTTGCCGAATATAAAGGTTATACGCTGTGACAGACATTATCCATTCTTTAAAAATATGACTGAAGCCGACAAAGCCGACATTACAGTCTGCCATAACGAATTGCTTGAAGAAACATTCAGCGGTGATTCTGATATGGTAATAGTTGATGAATTCAATTCAGCATACAGATATGAACTTATGGATCGTGAATTGGCACAAAAGCTTATTTTTGACGGCTTAAAAAGTGCGGAAGTAATCCTCACGGGAAGAGAACCCAATAAAATATTCACCGATGCTGCCGACTATATCAGCGAAATACAATGTATCAAGCACCCTTATGAGAAAGGCATTACCGCAAGAAAGGGGATAGAATTTTGAACCTTGAATATGTTTTGCCTGAGGACATAGAAAAGCACAGCTTTCAGATAATCGAAAGCGAGCTTGGCGGCAGAAACATTCCAGACGATATAAAACCCGTTGTAATGAGGGTAATACATACAACTGCGGATTTTGATTATCTCGACAATCTTTGTTTCTCCGAAAATGCAATACAAACGGCTGAAAAGCTGCTGAAAAACGGTGCCGTTATCGTCACAGATACAAATATGGCAAAATCGGGAGTGAATAAGGCTGCGCTGAAAAAGCTCGGCTGCGAGGTAATGTGTTTTATGTCAGATGAGGACGTTGCCGCAGAAGCAAAGCTGAACGGAACTACAAGGGCAGCCGCATCTGTAAACAAAGCCGCAAAGCTTGGAAAGCCGATAATTTATGCGGTTGGAAATGCTCCCACGGCTCTTGTCCGACTTAGTGAAACGATCGGCGATAAAAGCTTTGTTCCTGCGCTTGTCATAGGTGTCCCTGTTGGATTTGTGAATGTTGTACAGTCAAAAGAGCTTATAATGGCATCGGGCATTCAGTATATCGTTGCAAAAGGACGAAAAGGCGGAAGCAATGTCGCTGCCGCTATATGCAACGCACTTTTATATATGTGCGGCGGAAGATAACAATATTATATGCAGAGTTGATCAGCGTTTTATTTTTTTGGGGGCAGCGGCATTTAATTTGCCGTGGACCATAAGATATTTTGCCGCTGCGGTCGTTCATTTTGCCTTGTTCCACTGCAGCATTTTATTTTGCCATAAAATCATATGCTTATTTGCACAAATGCAATCACTAAAGCTACTTTCGTTTTTATTTAATTCATAAAAATTTATTTTTTTGTTTTATTTTTTAAAATATATAGTGACAAATATAAAATTAAGTGATATAATCGTAATGTGCAAAATTGTACGTCGCCGAAAGGAGCAGAAAAATGCCGCCATTGGAACCTGCCTTTTCATCGGTGAATATATGCTGTGCCTGCGATGAAAAGTACGCTTTTCCCCTCGCCGTCAGTCTGTATTCAATGCTTGAAAACGCAAACAAAAAACGTTATTACGATATTATCATTCTGCACAGCAGCATACCAAGTGAAAGCCGTGAGCCGCTTGAAAAGCTGGGAGATCACTTTCCCAACTGTTCAGTGCGGTTTGCAGATATGACGAATTTTCGTGAGCGTGTAAAGAATGCTGAAAAATCCTATATCACAGCTGAAACAAACTACCGCCTTGCTGTTCTTGGTGAACTGTTCGCCAATTATGACAGGCTTATATATATTGACTGCGATACTATTACAGAGGGAGATATTTCCGAACTGTTCGATACAGACCTTGAGGGCAATGCTGTTGGCGGTGCGCCTGCTTCCGATGTGCGCCTGCTGTGTCTTACGAAAAAGGGCTTCTTTATCGACGGCATACCATACAATGTTGAAGACTATGCCGGAAAATTTATGGGCTTAAAAAAGCCTGAACGCTATTTCAATGCGGGAGTGCTCCTATTCGACCTGAAAAAATGCCGTGAACTCACCTCTGAGCAGGAAGCGGTGGAGCTTCTCAATCGCCGAAAATGGATGTACAACGATCAGGATGTGCTGAATATGCTGTTTGCGGACAGTTTATATCTGCTGGACATCAAGTGGAACTATACCGTAAATATCGAATCGGGAATGAACTTCCGTGACCCTGCGGTCACAAAGCTTATGAAAAGCTTCCGCAGATCAGAATACGGCATCATACATTATTCAGGCAAGGCAAAACCATGGTCATATGATGTTCCCATGAGGGAACACTATCTTAAATACGAAAACAAATTCAAGGAGGTCATTTTATGTCAATAACACAAAAAAAGAAAATGAAAAAAATTGCAATAAGCTGGCTCTGCGTGGCTGTTTTAGCTTCATCGGGAGCTGTAACAGGCTTTGTACCAAGCATTGTTCCTGCCGTAACAGTTTCCGCAGATGACAGCGTTACAGCTGAACAGAACATCGAACTTGGAAAGATCGCAGACTATCTGAGCGGCAAAGCAGCGTGTCCCGACGGTGTGACCGTTAAAACTCCTGAACTTTTTGATGATATTATTGAACTTACAATAAGCAAGAGCGGAACATACAAGCTCAGCGGTTCAAATTATATAAACGGCTCATATCTTGACGTTAAAATAATTATTGCCGACGGTGCAGATGTAACTCTTAACTGCGACGATGCATACATCAAGAACGATAAAGGCGAATACTGCTCCGGATCCATCGGCAAGCCTACCGAGATACAGAATGAATATTCCTATCAGACAGACAGCAGCGGTCACCACCTTTACAACATCGTTCACCCATTTAAGATCAATGACGGCTGCAAGCTTACATTAAAAGGCAAGCTTTTTATGGATACCTTCAGCAGCTTGTTAATCAATATTCATAATTCGTAATTCATAATTCAATCAAGATATGGACGAGATAGTACAATTCGATTTCCCGACAGATTCACCGAAGATCATCAAAGTGATTGGTGTAGGTGGTGGTGGTGGTAACGCTGTAAACCACATGTACCGGGAAGGCATCCATGATGTAACGTTCGTTCTTTGCAACACGGACAACCAGGCATTGGCCGAATCACCTGTCCCGGTGAAACTGCAACTGGGCCGTAGCATCACGCAAGGGCTTGGAGCCGGCAACCGTCCCGAACGGGCACGCGACGCCGCCGAAGAAAGTATAGAAGATATCAGAAACCAGCTGAACGACGGCACCAAGATGGTATTCATCACCGCTGGAATGGGAGGAGGAACCGGAACGGGAGCTGCTCCGGTCATCGCCCGCATTGCGAAGGAAATGGATATTCTGACTGTCGGTATCGTCACCATCCCCTTTATCTTCGAAGGAGAAAAGAAAATTATCCAGGCACTGGACGGCGTAGAGCGTATCGCCCAGCATGTTGATGCCTTGCTGGTTATCAACAACGAACGCCTGCGCGAAATATACGCCGACCTTACTTTTATGAACGCCTTCGGCAAAGCCGATGATACTCTTTCCATTGCTGCCAAGAGCATTGCCGAGATTATTACCATGCGGGGTACAGTCAATCTTGACTTTGCCGATGTGAAAACCATCCTGAAAGATGGTGGAGTAGCAATCATGAGTACCGGATTCGGCGAAGGAGAAAATCGTGTGACGAAAGCAATCGACGATGCCCTGCATTCTCCGTTGCTCAACAACAATGATATCTTCAATGCCAAGAAAGTAATGTTGAACGTATCTTTCTGCCCGTCATCGGAACTGATGATGGAGGAAATGAACGAGATACACGAGTTCATGAGCAAATTCCGCGAAGGGGTGGAAGTGATTTGGGGTGTTGCCATCGACAACTCACTGGAAACAAGAGTAAAAATCACCGTATTGGCAACCGGATTCGGTGTGGAAGACGTTCCCGGAATGGACAGCCTGCACGCTGCACGCAGCCAGGAAGAGGAAGAACGCCAACTGCAACTGGAAGAGGAAAAAGAAAAGAACAAGGAACGTATCCGCAAGGCATACGGCGAAAGTGCCAGCAACATCGGAAGCAAGAGCCTCCGCAAACGCCGCCACATCTATCTTTTCAACACGGAAGATCTGGACAACGATGACATCATCGCCATGGTAGAAGATTCTCCCACTTATATGCGTGATAAGACTACTCTTACCAAAATCCGGACGAAAGCCGCTCTGGAAGAGGAAGTAGCCACGGAAGAAGCTACAGATGACAACGGCGTGATTACGTTCTAAACAAAGAACTAAGAACGAAAATTATAAACTCGCAAAATCAGGCTTCAGATCTAATTTTTAATCTTTAATTTTTAACTATAATAGTATGGATTTATTCGATCAAGTCAGCGAAGACATTAAAACCGCAATGAAGGCGAAAGACAAAGTAGCCCTTGAAACTTTGAGAAATATAAAGAAGTTCTTCCTGGAAGCTAAGACTGCCCCGGGAGCTAACGATATATTGACGGATGATGCTGCTCTGAAGATTATCCAGAAACTTGTGAAACAAGGAAAAGATTCTGCTGAAATCTATATCGGACAGGGTCGTCAGGATTTGGCTGACGTAGAATTAGGCCAGGTAGCCGTTATGGAGAAATACCTGCCGAAACAAATGACTGCCGAAGAACTGGAAGCTGCATTGAAGGAAATTATCGCTGAAACAGGTGCTACAAGCGGTAAAGATATGGGTAAAGTTATGGGAGTTGCCTCCAAGAAGTTGGCAGGTCTTGCAGAAGGACGTGCCATTTCTGCAAAAGTGAAAGAGCTTTTGGGATAACCTCCGGGACTTCCACAGAAGATTTTATTTTTATCTTGCACCCTACACTAACCAGAGTTTATCTATTTGATTAATAGCAGTATAAACCCGTGCAAGATACTGTTGCAGATGCGTGCAAGATGTTTTATCTTACACACATCTGCAACTTTCTTTTATAGTAGCAACACCTCTTATCTTTTGTATAGAGCATTAGTTCACAGTATAAGAACACATTGTTTCAACGTCAAAAACACTTTGTTTAGAGCCTAGAAACAAAGTGTTTCGATATAGCAAACAGCCTGTTTCAAGGCATGAAACAGTTACTCTTCCATTGTATACGACCCATTCTGTGTAGTATAAGTTGATTTTAAAGCCGTAATTATTCGATTTTATCACGAAATATCGGTGTAATAACGTGCAAATGAAGATTATTCTTTCATCGTTTGTCATGAAATCTATATCCAAGCCCCAACATCAGGTTATTAGGATCTTTAAATTTGCTCAACTGATATCCCACATGCAAAAACAAATGTCGGGTGACATAGGTTTTGAGAGCCAAAATCTGGTAAAACCCTTTTGTATCATCCCCACTGCATATCAGATTTCGCCCAATACCTGCATTGATTGAAAAAATAGGCATCACCCATTCTGCCCGGAGAGACAAACCAACGGCAAATTGTTCCCGGAAAGGAGGACGATGAAACTTTAAATCGTCCATAAAGCTTCCTTCCAGTTTATAGTCTTTAATATTGGCACTCTCGTCATACTGTGCATCCAGAGAAAGCCCGGCACGAAAATAGTTGTTAAAATTATACATCGGAGCGAAATTGAGCCCGGCAATACCAAATGAACCGGGCACCAAACTTGGTACGCCATCTTTTACAAACCCTCTTTTACGTGTAGCTCCGTATATCACCAAGTCATAGCTGATATGCGGCTTCACATAAAGGCGTTTGGGAACATCTGTGGATGCATCCTCTTCACCGAACGTACGTACCACTCCGATTCTTCCTCCAATAACATTAAGTCCCCCATTAGGATAATGTGTATTTCCATTGGAAAAATGTGTGAGATCTACACCTGCTGCCAGTTTCCACTGCGGATGAAGTTGCCAATTCAATACCAAACCTAAATTGATATATGCATTGATTTTAGAACCAATAACTTCATTCTGCGGATAGTATTGCCCGTCATATTTCTTCCAACCGAAAGAAGCACCGAAATTCCACTCATAATCAAATGACAGACGAGGTGAAACTTGCATAATACGTGCGCCCTGAAAGGCATATACCGCCACGGGATTTCCCAATTCAGCGGGACAGTAGAAAGTATTATATGAAATACCTATCCCCTGATAAGCATGAGGATACAATCTACCCAAATTGGAGTCTTTGCTAAACCGGAAAGCATATTTCAAATGCAGGGAAAGTGATTGGTTAATCCTTTTCTGTTGCGCATTATCTCCTTCGAGGAAACTATTTGTCGGAGCCACATAACCGGGACGAATGTCAAAACCAATCTGATGGATAGGCGCATATTTTATGCTGTCGTGTTGCTGTTCGACTGGTTGCACAACTGTCTGTGCCTCTAACTTTCCGCCAACTGCCGAGAAAGCTAATAAGCAAATCATATACAGCAATCGTCCGGTATTCATATTTCTATTCATTGATGTTCTCGCGTTTTATGTGATAGTCTACAGGCATTTTACTTTGCAGCATACCGGTGATGATTCGTTGCTTTTTGGTTTTAGGGTGGAAAGCATAGAGAGTGTATTGCGTTTCAAACCGCTCATACTCTAACATCAAGGTGATTCTCTGAATAGTAGAAGGCGGAATGAGGATTTCTTTCTGCTCTGTATTATGGTAAGGAAAGGATTGTTTTGTAGAGATATATTGCGCCTTTTTACCATTCATCTCCAAATATCTACTCTTAATGCTCGGTATCTCTACTGTCAGATTACTTTCTCCCAATAATTGAAAAGCCTCGGGCATATAGCTTGTGAATATCACTTCATGTTGAACATCCTCATAAGGAGATAACAGATAGGGGTATGGAATGTCCCAATAGTTAGATTGTACAAAACTTCTTTGTGTCTCTATCACCTTTCCGTAAGAATACATATCTAAAGAATAAGTGATATGATCGAACACATACCTGTCCGATGGTGAAATTTCAACATATATATCTTGCGACTCATATTCGTTGCCTACTACAAGCATTAATCGAAAGTGAGTAGAACGAGCGTTCTCGTCCACCGTTATCTTCAATTCTTTAGGATTGCTGCGATCGACGGTGAAACCTATCAACT
>ENA-ORCP01001576-ORCP01001576.1-human-gut-metagenome-genome-assembly--contig:-NODE-1576-length-19493-cov-4.842707_pt1 | contig 19493 bp, 14 predicted proteins | sample MGYA00242990_ERZ507991 | MGnify/ENA primary metagenome ERZ507991 (study PRJEB26167, sample SAMN06115496) | human gut metagenome | host: Homo sapiens | place: China:Henan | collected 2015-05-07... | reverse complement strand
GGATGGTAGATTATTGTACCTTTTGAGAGGCGGTGATTGTAGATAATTTGTTCGTCTGGCGATAAAATCAGGCTTGTGTCTTGCTTCAAACAGGGATAGACTTGGATTTTCCCTTCTTCCAACGTGGCAATCGTAACATCCTGGTCTGAATAAGCGTTTAGATTGAATACGGTGCCGAGTGCTTTGACCGTCATATGGGCGGTTTTGACCAAAAAGGGTTTTGCCGGATCTTTGGCGACTTGGAAGCGGGCTTCCCCGTTGAGGAACAGGAGACGTCTTTTTCCCCTGAAATGTTTGTCATAGACCAGTAAAGAACCGGAGTTCAACCAAACTTTCGTCCCATCGGGCAGTTTTACTTGTTTCTGTTCTCCATTTGCGACGAAACATTCTTTCAATTGAGCTTCTTCCACAACCGGATTTACTTTTGTCAGATAATAATAGGTACCGAAAGCACCAAGCAACGGCAAAAGTAGTATGGCGGCAATTCTCTTGATATACAAGCCAATTGGCTTGTGAAGCATCCGATCGGATGCTTCGATCTGCTTATGTAGTCGGGATAATTCCTGGAAAGTGGATTCGTTTGCCACGGCAGATTTCTCTTCCCATAAAGTAACCATCGCCTTTTCTTTCTCTTCCTGAAAATTCCGGTCAAGCAGCCAGGCATGGAACTTCTTCTGTATTTCCGGGGACAGGTCGTTCTCGAAAAATTTCTCTATTAATATATGTATGTTTCTTTTGCCCATTTTTCGTCTTTATATTATAGCTAACGGATGAGTGGGGAAGCACACACAGCCGGAAGTGCATTTTTTTCAGAAAAAAAGCAGCAAAGTGGAATATGCGATCTTCCGCAATTCGGCAAGGGCTTGTGTCATGTGGTTTTCTACTGTCCGTTTGCTGATATTCAGCCGTTGGGCGATTTCTTCATTGCTCAGGCCGTCTTTCCGGCTCATAATAAAGATGTTCCGGCGTTGAGGCGGCATCTTCTCGACAGCAATGTCAATGAGCAGCGATAGCTCCCTGGCGTAGAGTTCTTCTTCTATCAGATCGTCGTAGGTCGACCTTCTTTGCTCTTTTTGCTGGTAGTTTTCTTCGATCAGGCTGTGTTCGTAATAATCATAGATCATGTTGCGGGCCATGCGGAAGAGATAGGCCTTAAAAGAATCTACTTTTGAGATCGTTTCCCGGTTGGTCCAGATTTTATAGAAGATATCTTGGGTCATGTCGCTCGCTTCATCCCGGTTCTTTATGAAACCTTTAAGAAGTGCTTTAGTCTTGGACTGTATTGGATGTAAAGCATATCGAAGGCTTTATGATCCCCCTTTCCAAGTTCTTCCAGATATTTTGACTCAAGGTTGATATCCATTTTTGTTTTCTATTGTACGCTCTATCCCTTTATAAATATGAAAAACGAAAGATATGGAAAATAATCTGAAGAGGCAATTTTTTTCAGCAAGAAATATCGAATTGAACAACAGGCTTCATCGAATGAAAGACCGGATAAACGATAATTTGAAGCAAGTGCCTGATAACTCGATGCAAGGAAAAAATGGTTCGTGCAGAATAATAATCCAAAAGTGTCAAATATTTTGACGCTCGCTTGCAAGGTAACGGGGAAGCGGATAACTTTACCGGAAAAAGATCTTATGCAAGCCGGAACTATCCTGATCGTTGATGATAACAAAAGCGTACTGACCTCTCTCGAACTGCTTCTGGAAGATGAGTTCGAAGGGGTGGAGACTGCCTCGAACCCGAACAGTATCCTTTCGGTCCTGGACAGTCGGCCGGTTGATCTTGTCCTGTTGGATATGAATTTCTCTGCCGGAGTCAATACTGGTAATGAAGGGCTTTTCTGGCTCCGTCGCATACGGGAGATCGCACCGGAACTTCCTGTTATCATGCTGACAGCCTACGGGGATGTCGAGTTGGCAGTTAGGGCGTTGAAGGGTGGGGCAGCCGATTTTGTATTGAAGCCCTGGGATAACGATAACCTGATCGGGAAGATACGTGCCACCCTGCGCGAACGGAAATCCTGTCAGCTGGTGCATCCAGTGGAGAGGCCGAGTGAGCCGGCTATGATTATCGGGCATTCTCCCGTGATGATGAAACTGATCAAAGTGGTGACAAAAGTAGCTAAGACAGACGCCAATGTCCTGATCACCGGAGAGAACGGTACAGGTAAGGAGATGCTAGCACGTGAGATACACCGCCTTTCGCTCCGCAGCGGCCGAGAGATGGTCAACGTGGATATGGGAGCCGTCAGCGAGTCGCTGTTCGAAAGCGAGTTGTTCGGGCATGAACGAGGTGCTTTTACGGATGCACGCGAGAGCCGTCCGGGGAAGTTCGAGGCGGCACACGGGAGCACACTGTTTCTTGACGAGATCGGGAACCTGCCGTTAGGATTGCAAGCCAAGCTCCTGGCAGCCTTGCAGAACCGCGAGGTCACCCGCCTTGGGAGCAACCGGAAGATTCCGGTCGACATACGCCTGATTGCCGCCACGAACCGAAACCTGCCGGAGATGGTGGCTCAGTCGCTTTTCCGTGAAGACCTGTTCTACCGCATCAATACGATACAGATCGAGATTCCGCCTCTTCGGAACCGGCGGGAAGATATCGCCCTGTTTGTCGATTATTTCCTGAAAAAATATACAGACCTTTACGGGCGGCCGGGGCTAACCCTGCATCCGCAGGCGTTGGAGAAGCTCGCGAACTATGACTGGCCCGGTAACATTCGGGAATTGCAGCATACGATCGAAAAGGCGGTGATCCTGGCGGAAAAGAATGTGATTCGTGCCTCCGACCTCTTTATACGTCCGGGAAAGGCGCTCTCTTTTAGCGAAGTACCCAATTTGGAAGAGGTGGAGCGGCAGGCGATCTTGGCGGCTATCACCCAGAATGAAGGGAACCTGACGGCTGCGGCGGAGCAGTTGGGCGTGAGCCGGCAGACGTTATATAATAAGATGAAGCGATTCAATCTCTGATTTTCCGCCGGTATGTTCAGTGTCCGTCTATACATACGCATTCTTTTGCAAGTAGTCGCCATCGTGTTGATGGCGGGCTTGGGCGTGGCCGGCATCGTTACGGGACGGGCAGTCATACTGGGTTTCGTGGCTCTCTTTATCGCAGTGTGGCTGATCAGTTTCCTTGTCTATTATCTCAACGCATCGAACCGGAGGATACAGCTTTTCCTGGATGCCATCGAGGATGACGAGTCGATGCTCAATTTCCCGGAAAATATCGGCAGCCGGGAGCAACGCCGCTTGCATGCCGCTTTCAACCGCATTCATAGACTGATGACCGAGAACAAACGGAAGGCGTTCGACCGCGAACTGCATCGCAAGGAGTATGAATCGTGGGATAAACTGATGCATGTCCTGACGCACGAAATCATGAACTCCATTGCTCCGGTCATCTCCCTCTCCGGCACGCTTCTTTCTTATTTCCGGACGAAAGATGCGCCGAAAAGCAGCGGAGAGATCACCGATGCCACCATCCGCAAGACGATACGGGGATTGGTCACCATCAAAAGGCAGGGGCAAACCCTGATGCATTTCACCGAATCGTACCGTCAGTTTACTTACCTGAAGGAGCCGGTGCCTAAGCCATTCCCGCTTACGTATCTGCTGCAAAACCTGCAGACCTTGTACTTGCCGGATATGCAACGGCTGCATATTGATTTCTCTCTCGTACTGTTTCTGCCGGAAATAACGGTCCATGCAGACGAAGAGCAGCTGTCACAGGTTTTGATCAACCTACTTAAAAACGCTATGCAGGCACTTGAAGGGCAGGAGGATGGAAAGATCCGTATGGAGGTCGATACGGAGAAGAACCAATTGCTTATCCGGGTGACGGACAACGGTCCCGGCATCCCTTCCGACTTGATAGAAGATATCTTCGTCCCCTTCTTCACCACCAAGGCTACGGGGAGCGGCATCGGGTTGAGCCTTTCCCGGCAGATTATACGGATGCATGGAGGAGAATTGTCGGTGGCTTCGCAACCTTACCGGGAAACCTGCTTCACGGTTTCTTTGCCTGTAAAGCCATAAGAATTACCGTCTCTTGATTTCTACCCGCGAAGTGAGCGGATAGCGCAAGCCTTTGGAGGACTTATAATAGACTTCGGCCGCACCGATCTTCAGCTTGGCGCGTATCTTGATCGGGATATGGTTCTCGTCGTCGCCGATCCAGATCTCGGCGGCTTCCTTGCTTTGGGTAAAGGCGTCGTCGTAGATGTCGATATAGAAATGGCGGGTCCTGTACTTCAACGTCTCACTCCGTTCCACGATCTGCTGCCCGGTATAGCGGAAACTGATGTTGATGCGTTCGCGCCCGATCGCCACCTGGAAGGGAAAGCTCTCGCCGCTCTTCATCTTGTTCCAATCCAGAGAACGCAGATACATCGTTGCTCCCAGCATGTCGAACATATAAGGGGCTTCCGTAACGAGCATCGTGTCGATCTTCGTGCGGGTGGGCGTATAACGGTGGGAATGAGCGAGTATTTTCTTTTGGTCGTAGGAAAAATGGATGTCGTCTATCAGATAATAGTCGTTCTCGTTTACCCGTTTCTCGCTTCGTATAAGCAGCATGTCAGGGGTGAAATGGCAATCTATCGTATCCCGCATCTTATAGACTTTCTCGATAATGCCGGAGGTGCGGAAGATAAGCTGGTAATGGCAGGATGGCTCGCCCTCATATTCCGCATCACGGATGGAAAGGGTGGCGTGGCCTGCACGGGGCATTAAAAGGCCCCATTTGAAGTGCAATTCATATTGCACTTCCTCGCCGGAGTTGAATCTGTGCCGGACCGAAATTTCCTGTGCCATCGCACATACGGCCGATAGCAACAGTAAAAATACCAGCCATATACGAACGGTATTAGAACGGCATTCCCATGTTACCGCTGCTATTATTCCTTGATGATGATTGTTGACTTTCATCTTTGTAGTTTCTTTTCTTCTTGGTTGCTTCCTTCGGCTTATTCTTCGTTATCTCAAGAGGCTTTTGCTTAGCCAGCGGGGTGGAGTTGACATTCCATGTCTCTTCGACCTGCCAGTTCTGCATGATCTCGTACATTTTGGGAGAATAATAAACTTCTTCGGGCTGTCGCTTTTTGGCATAATTACCGGTGTCCCACACTCCGTTGCCGTTCGTGTCGATCACGATACGGGCATAATACTTATCAGGCTTCAAGTCCATGAAGAGCACTCCGCCGTCTTTTACTTTCGCTTTGCGGACAGGGGCGTCTCCGGTGCTTAGCAATTCGACGAAAGCAGTCGTATCCACACCGTTGATATTGAGATAGAGGTGGCCGTATTCGTCTTCTTTCTTGATTTTGAACTCACCGGTAAAGAAGTCGTTCCACTTCCCGTAAAGGCTGTGGATGGCGGCGGAGTCCACTTCGATGCGGTATTCTTCCCCATACTTCCACGGACGTCTGATAAAATAGTTCAGGCTGTTAGTCGAATCGGGGAAGAAGTCGAAATCTACCGTATTCCAAACGGTATCGATCTTTTGGTCGAGGAAGAACATCTCTTTGTTGATATCCAATACCGGTTCGTTGAAGGTTACGGATATCGTATCGAACAAGTCCATCGAACCGGGAGCGTCTACTTGCATGCCTAAGAACACGATCGGATCGGGTTCGTCTTTCTTTTTCTTCTTTTTCTTTTCTGCCGGACGGCGGCGCAATACCAGTTGGACCGTGTCGGTTTGCGGGCGCAGGATGTTCAGGGAGTCGCTCTTCGGATAGGAGACCTGCACCTGCAGGGTGTCCTGCTTCCAGACGGTCGAATCGGCAAGCCAGTAGTTGACGGCCGCGCCGCCTTCCGTTTTCTGCACAAAATACCAGGTACTGTCTTCCGGGGTGAAATTGATGGGGAGAGGTACCGGGACGGTGTCCAGCTCCGTGTTGAAGCGCAGCGTAAAGTATTTTTCGTCCGGGCGTTCGGGTTTCACCATATACTGGCGTTCGAACTTTTCTTTGAACAGGCGGAGCTCGATGTTGTCCGGGAAGAACCGGGTATAACCGACCGTCCGGATCGTATCGATCGTCAGGCTGTCTTTCCAGGTCGTATCCTGCCGGGTCGTCAGTTCGAAGGAAGGGACGATGACGGAATCCAAGAAAGCGATGTCTTCGCCGGGTTGGTCGAATTTATAGTCGCGGTTCACATCGTTTAAGGCAAAAATATGATAGGTTCCAGGAGTGATATTACGAATCGTGAACTGCCCTTTGTCATTCGTACGGGAAGTACGGACGAACGGGAGTTTCACGAATGCAGAATCTTCCAAATTGTTGTGCAGGCCGATCGTAATGCCTGGCATCGGTTCTAGATTCTCGGCATTCAGCAAGACTCCCGAAACTTCGAGTGTGTCGATGATGTCTCCGGTAGAGAAAGCGAAAGAGAAGTTTTCGAATACGTTTTTCTCATTATTGTCGGAGATGGAATTGGTGAAGTCGATCGTGTAGGTCGTGTTAGGTTTCAACGTGTCTTTCAATTCGATCACCGCCTTCTTTCCGGCAGAGCGGATAACCGGTAGTTCCATCTGGGGCGGAGTGATAATCACGTTCTCCGAAGGTTTCTCGATCTGGATCAACTCGTCAAAGAGGATTTCGATCTTTTTGCCTGTATAATTAATCTGATTTGGGACCGGTGTACTGCTTACGAATTTGGGAGGTGTTTCATCATAGGGCCCTCCGTTCGGACTACCGATATTGGCACACGAATAAATGACAGTCAACAGCAGCATTCCATACAACAGGCGGAATGAATTTCGTATATATTTAGTATCCATTTATGTCTATTTCAAATACATTCGACAAACACGTGCAAAAATAGGGAAAAATCCGGTGAAAATTAGTAGGGTATCCTGCCATTAATCAATCTTTGCATTTAAACGGACTTTTGTCCGATTGTCGTTTTCAACATCCTGAACCCGATCCTGCAATACAAACATTTCTTCTTTTCGCAATATTCGCGTTTTAATTGAATCAAAGCCTGGCTGTCGCCAGCGTGGCGGACGGTGATACCGGCGTTGTAGAAGGTGGTGACGATGGTGTTCTTTTCCGGGGGAATACTTTCTAAAAGGCGGGTAGCACGTTCGCAATATTCGGGACGTTTGTTATGTAGGCCGTAGGCAAAGAGCATCGGAACGACCGTGTTTATCAGTAGGATGTTCAGGGCGTTTTCGCCTATAGTCTTTTCCTTTCGGGGAGAAGCATACCGGAAATGATAATGTGTCTCCCAATAACCGGATGGAGGAATCCTGAAATACTTTTTGATCTCTCCGGTGCTCCTGGCTTCAAGAATGGCAGAGAACAGAGTGTCGTACTGTACCCAAAGTGCGGCTAACTGTGCCACTTTCAGATACGGAAAGTTGACAGGCCGTGTCCGTAGGTTCTTAAATACGAAATCTTCCATTGGTGACAGGCCGAACTTATGGCGTAAAAAATCGTATTCCCGTTGCAACAAGCGGTAGTAGTGATCGTCGTTTTCCTCCTCTAACATTCCTGCCTGTCCGAAAAGCATTGCTTCTATCTGCGAATGGCTGCTCCGCTGTTTTTGAATGCAACGAAGCGGCAAGCTCTTTGCCAGCCTTTCAAAAGCATCATTATTCACACCAAAGCCGAAGTTTCGGGTTAAAGTAATATAAAAAACTTCATTCCAGTCTGTCTGATACGCATCCAAAAGGAGGAATATGTCATGTGTTTTCCGTTCCAGCCGCTCACTTAGCAAGGCTTCCATCCAACAGGCTATATGCAAAGGAGCGATCCCTGTTATGTGATCGAGGCACGGAAGAGCCGCCTCCCGGTAAAGCAACCAGTCTATACTGCGGAGAATATTTTCCGGAACAGTCAGGAGCATTTGTGGAATCGGGTTTCCGTTCGTTCGAACTGGCTGGAAATCATTAAAGCCTGTAATGTGAAGGATTACACAGTCGTATGCCTTATCCGTATCATGATGATGGAGCAGCCAGTCGGAAGATTTATCATGAATTTCGACGCTTCCTACCCATAGCGTTCCGTCTATTTTGATCTTCGCATTGAAAAAATCGGGACCTGCATCCGTATTCTGCATTCCGGGATCGATTACCTGGACGGGACGTCCCTCTGTTGTTATCAATGGTGTGGCCGTGTAAAGTTTGTATTTCCAAACATAATGTAATAAACGTTCCATCTTTTTTCAGAGTTAAGATTTATGTCCCAAATCTAAGCATTATTCTTTATATTTGCAGCACGTTATCAGTTGAAAGTTGAAAAATTAAAATTGAAAGTTAAATATATAAGTATGAAGATTGCACTTATCGGTTACGGAAAGATGGGAAAAACTATCGAGCAGATAGCACTTGGAAGAGGACACCAAATCGTGTCTATCGTAGATATCAATAACCCTGAAGAAATACACTCCGACAAATTCAAGAGTGCTGACGTCGCGATCGAGTTTACGACTCCGGCTACAGCATTCAACAATTATATGCAATGTTTTGCAGCAGGCATTCCGGTTGTTTCCGGTACGACAGGATGGCTTGACAAGATTGGGCAAGTCAAAGATATGTGCGAAAAAGAGGGTAAAACTTTTTTCTATGCCTCCAATTTCAGCATCGGTGTAAATATATTCTTCGCTATCAACAAATATCTGGCAAAGATTATGAATAATTTTTCCGCTTACGATATCAAAATGATGGAAACCCACCATATCCATAAATTGGATGCTCCTAGCGGAACAGCTATCACACTGGCGGAAGGAATCATTGAAAACGTGGACCGTAAAGACCGCTGGACTTTGGAAACGGCTGAGAAAACAACCGATATACCTATCCATGCCATTCGTGAAGGAGAAGTTCCGGGTATCCACGAAATCACATACGAGTCGGATGTCGACACGATTAGCATCAAGCACGATGCGAAGAGCCGTGCCGGATTTGCCTTGGGCGCTGTTATTGCCGCCGAATTTACTGCTGGAAAGAAAGGTTTCCTCGGAATGGATGATATGCTTAAATTTTAATTAATAACAGAAACAAATGAAGAAGTTTTCCAAGAAACAATGGATTAAATTCAGCATAGCAGCCGTTCTCTACCTGCTTTTCACGCTTTGGATGCAGAATGCCTGGTTGTTGTTGGGCCTGATTGTCCTTGTCGATATTTTTCTGACCGGGTATATCCCTTGGGGAGCCTGGAAACGTACCAAGAATCCGCAGGTACGCAATGTGTTGGAATGGGTGGATGATATCCTGTTTGCATTGGTTGCCGTCTATTTCATCAATATCTTTATTTTCCAGAATTACCAGATTCCCAGTTCCTCGCTGGAGAAGTCCTTGTTAGTGGGTGACTATCTGTTTGTGAGTAAGCTCAGCTATGGACCGCGCGTGCCGAATACGCCGGTCGCTTTCCCGCTGGTACAAAACACATTACCCTTCTTCAACTGCAAGTCATATTTGGACTGGCCGGAATGGGACTACAAACGGGTGAAAGGCCTCGGTCATGTGAAACGGAATGATATTGTGGTGTTCAACTTCCCTGCCGGTGACACGGTTGCACTAAAAGTTCAGAATCCGGATTATTATCATTTGGTAGAACAATACGGACGGGAATCCATCCTGTTGAATAAAGCGGATTTCGGTGATGTGATCTATCGCCCTGTTGATAAACGAGAGAATTATGTCAAACGGTGTATCGGTATGCCGGGCGACACGATCGAGATTCGTGACAACCAGGTCTACATCGATGGTGTTGCTGCCAAGAATCCGGAAAAGATGCAGCTTAACTACTTCGTCGAGACGGACGGCTCCATGTTGAGTGAGGAGCAGTTCCGTTTATTGGATGTCAGCAAGGCCGACCGTGTATTGATCGATGGAAGCTATAATCCCCAATATATGTCTATGTTGAATATTCAGCCGAATGCCAACGGGCAGTATAACCCGATTTACCATTTCCCGCTGACTCAAAAGACATTGGAAGTAGCTAAAAAACTTCCGGTCGTGAAACGTGTGGTTCTCGAACCGGATCCCGTAGGAGCCGATTCCTATTATCCGGTTGACTACCAGACCGGATGGAGTCGTGACAATTACGGACCACTATGGATCCCGAAGAAGGGAACCACGATCCCGTTGACGGAACGTAATATAGCCCTTTATAAACGCTGTATCGTCAACTACGAACATAATAAGCTGGAAGTAAAGGATGGTAAGGTTTACATCAACGGCAAGCCGGAAACGACCTATACGTTCAAATACGATTATTACTGGATGATGGGTGACAACCGCCACAACAGTGCCGACAGCCGTTCCTGGGGTTTCGTGCCGGAAGACCATATCGTAGGTAAGCCGATCATGATCTGGCTGTCACTGGATAAGGATCGTAGCTTGTTTGACGGCGGTATTCGCTGGAACCGTATGTTCCGTTGGGTACACCCGGATTAAGCAAATTTCTATGAGGAAAAAGATTCATGATAACATAAACGGGGCGGGTGTACAGAAAAAAGAATTCAGCGAACGACGTGTTTCTCAGGCTCTTGAGGAGTATCTGGAGGGAAGAAAAAACTATTTTTATTCTTCTCAGAATGACGCTAAAGTATTCCCTGTTGAGGGGATCGACCGTGCGGCTCTTGCCTGCTCACCGATACTTGCCTCAGGTGATGTTACCGGTGCTGTCGCATTTCTTTCGCCAAGTGAAAATGCTGTTGCAAATGAAGTTCAGCAGAATCTCATTCAGGCTGCTGCTCAGTTTCTCGGCAAGCAGATCGAAGAATAGAGCCTGTATAAAGCGATCGGCAAAACGGTCGCTTTTTATTTTATGGCATAAAAACCCCCTTCTGTCGGAAAGCCATTATAACTTGCTGTCCGACAAAGGGGGTATTTTTATTGGAATAATTTATTTATCGTGTCTTGGTGATGCACTTACGGCTGCAATGGCTTTTGCTGCTGCAATGTCAATATCAACGGAATTCTGAAGCTTTGTACTGTCGATCCTTCCGAAAAGCTCTCCCGCAGCGGAATTGACATACTTAGGCTCAACCGAATTAAGTGCATAAGCAAGCATATCCTGTTTGCAAAGCTCACATTTGCAGCAATCCATATTTTCTATCAATGCGTTAATTCTTTCCGACATTATTTTTTCCATAATATTTACAACAGCCATAATTACATCTCCGTTATATCAGAATTTTCTGTTAAGGACCTCTATGCACATTCTGCCGTTGTGGTAAGGGCACTTCCAAGGATTTACCATATCAACGGTCTGCATCGGCTTGCCTTCAAAATCGACCTCGCCCCACCATTCCGAGCCGGGACGCTTGTCTATCTGATAGTTCTTTATCCATTCAAAAACGGCTGATGCAGCTTCAAGGAACTTTGTGTCACCGCCCTGTTCATATGCATTTATAAAGCCCACAACGCTTTCTGCCTGAACCCACCATACACGCTTCTTGTCTATCTTGTCCTTATCACGCTCGTTGTTCACAGCACCGTTTTCAAAGGCGATCTCGTAGATGTTTTCAGCAATTCTCAGGTCAATAAAACGCCATTCAGCCTCATAAAATTTGTCGCCGATAGTCTGAACAGCACGGTCAAGGAGCCATGAAGCCTCAATATCGTGACCGTAGGAGTGAATATCACCGATAACGTTAAGCTCTCTGTCAAAGAAAACAAGGAGCTTGTTATTCTTGCTGTCGAATATCTTATTCTTTGTGATCTCAAGGAGAAATTCAAGTCTTTCCTGAACATTTTCATCGCCGCTTGCATCATAAAGGACTGTGTATGCTTCAATAAGGTGAAGAACTGTATTCATTGTCTTATCGGCCATAAGACCGTTTTCGGAAAGCGCATCGTTAGGGATAAGCTTCCAGTCAGACGAGAATGCTTCCATATAGGCAATATCATCTGTGCATTTTTCTTCAACTGTGTCAAAGAGCTCAAATGCAAGCTCCAGAGCCTGTTCATCGCCCGAAGCAAGGAAATATGCGGAAAGAGCATAGATAGCGAAAGCCTGATTATATGTATGCTTCATACCGTCGGAAACCTTGCCGTCATAGGTCATCATCCAGTAAACGCCGCCGTTTTCACGGTCAACACAGCAGTCACGGAGAAATTCATATGCGTGACGTGCATTGTCAAGGAGCTTTTCATCTCCAAGAACTCTGTATGCGGACGAATAGAACCAAAGAATACGGGAATTGAGGATAACGCCCTTGTCAGCCTTTTTGTCAACTGCGAGGTCATTGTTCATAAAGCCGTAAAAGCCGCCGTTTTCGTCATCTCTGAGCTTATTCCAGAAAGGAATAATGTGTCCTGTAAGTTCTGCTTTGCATTCTTCTTTAAGATTAAGCATAAAAAGTCCTTTCCGAGTTATATGCCGAAGCACAAACCCATCCGAAAAATACATCGGATAATTTAGAATTATTTGCGGTCTGCAAATTTATTCATTACAAGACCTGTTATAAGTTTTGGATAGAAATATGTGGATTTCTGCGGCATTTTTTCATTTGCCAGAGCAACATCCCTTATCTCAGCCACCTTTGTTGGGTTGAGAATGAATGAGCAGTCAGCGTCGCCGTTGTCCACAGCTTCAAGAGCCTCTTCAAGTGAACGTGTATAGGAAAGGTTCTTCTGATTAGCCATATTTTCCTTGTCGATACCGAAAATACGCTCTAGCACAAGATTATGGAGCACGGAAACGTCAAGTCCGCAGTAAGCGTCGGACATATCAGGGAGAAATTCCTTTACAGCGTGATTGTCTTTCAGCGTCATAACGTAGCATTTGCCGCAGCCTGTATACATCGCAAACGATTTTTTGCCCTCGAAATAGAATGTGTTGAGAGCGGCTCTCATACGCTCTTCCGACGGAGCTTCCGCAATGATAAAGTAAGGCTTGCAGGCTTCAATAAGCTTTGCGGCATCAAAATTTTCAAGTCCGTGAACTATTCTGTGTGTCGGGAATACAACAAGTCCCGGATTTTCAATATTGACAAGCATCATTGAGATATAATTGCTGAGGTCGCCGTCAACAGCCCTGCCCTCTTCAACAAGGTGCTTATGGAAGTTGAGTGCTGTTTCATATCGGTGATGACCGTCGGCAATGTAAAGCTTCTTGTCCTCAAATGCCTTTGAAACCTTTGCGATAACGTCCTCATCGGTAACGCACCACATTCTGTGGACAGTACCGTCGCCGTCGGTAACGCTCATATCGGGTGTACCCTGTGAACAGCCGTCTATCATACTGTAAACCGAGCCGTTTTCATCCATATAAAGTGAATATATCTGGCTGAAGTTGCAGAATGTTTCGCTCATAAGATTGAAACGGTCCACCTTAGCCTTTGAAAGTGTTTCTTCGTGGGGAAGAACTATGCCCTTTGAAAAATCCTCAAGCTTTACAAGCGAAACAAAGCCTTTGAGCTTGTTTTTTGTGCCGTTAGCCGTAAATTCCATTTCATAGACATAGATGCTGTCCTTTTTATCCTGTGCAAGAACGCCCTCGAAGAGCCACCTGTCAAGTGTGTCCCCTGCTTCTTTGTAGCGGTCATCGCCGCCCTTCGGAAGTTCAAGACGGATAATATTGTAAGGATTTTTTTCGATATAGCCTGTGCGCTGCTCATCGGAAATGATGTCATAAGGAGGGCATACGAGGGAGTTCAGATCTCCGCCCTTTTCGGTGTTGTAGCGCATACCTTTGAATGCTTTTATCTCAGCCATTTTAATAAAATCCTTCCTGTATGTATTTTACAGGCACAGCCGCAGACACGGCTGCACCGTATGATTTTACTTAAGATCCATACCGCAGCACTTCTTGTACTTCTTGCCGCTGCCGCAAGGACACGGATCGTTTCTGCCGACCTTCTTTGTTACCTTTCGGGGTGTGTTTTCTGTCGAACCGTCGCCGCTTGTGGCAGCAGGCTCGGCAACACGTTCTCTCTTAGGTGCTTCGCTGTTCTGCTTTATCTGGATAGTGAACAGCAGACGGATAGTTTCCTCACGGATAGATTCGACCATTGCGTCGAACATTTCAAAGCCCTCGAAACGATATTCAACAACAGGGTTCTTCTGACCGTAAGAACGGAGACCGATACCCTTTCTGAGTTCGTCCATATCGTCGATATGAGCCATCCACTTGATGTCAACGACTTTAAGGAGGATAACTCTTTCAAGCTCGTGGAGGACTTCTGTGCCGACCTTTTCTTCCTTAGCCTTATAGAAGTCGAGGGCACGGTTTATAAGCTTATCCTTTATTTCCTGCTTTGTAACGTTTCCAAGCTCTTCAGTTGTGTAGCGGAAATCGTCATTTACAGTGAAAAGACCCATAAAGCGGTCACGCAGACCTGCAAGGTTCCAGTCATCGTGAATATTGTCGTCAAGGAGATACTGGTCAACAACATCGCTGATAAGGTCGCCTATCATCTTTACGATATACTCGTGAATATCCTCGCCATCAAGGACTTTGTTTCTCTGAGCGTATATAATTTCACGTTGTGCGGACATAACATCATCATAGTTAAGGACATTCTTTCTGATAGCAAAGTTGCGTCCTTCGACCTTTTTCTGTGAGGATTCGATTACCTTTGTGAGCATTTTTGCTTCGATAGGCATATTTTCCTCGACCTTAAGGCTGTCCATAAGACCTGTTATTCTGTCTCCGCCGAAAAGACGCATAAGGTCATCTTCCAGGGAGAGGAAGAAACGGCTTTCGCCAACGTCGCCCTGACGTCCCGCACGTCCTCTGAGCTGATTATCTATACGGCGTGATTCGTGACGTTCTGTACCGAGAATGAAAAGACCGCCTGCTTCTCTTACCTTTTCAGCCTTTTCCTTTACCTCAGCATCATATTTTGCATAAAGGTCACGGTAGACCTTTCTTGCCGCAAGGATCTCTTCATCATCTGTATCCGCAAAGCCTGTTGCCTCGCTGATTATATGCTCGTCAATACCCTGCTTCTTCATTTCAGCCTTTGCAAGGAACTCAGCGTTACCGCCGAGGATAATATCAGTACCACGGCCTGCCATATTTGTAGCAATAGTAACAGCACCGTACTGACCTGCCTGAGCAACTATTTCAGCTTCTCTTTCATGCTGCTTTGCATTGAGGACATTATGCTTGATGCCCTTTCTTTTCAGCATTGAAGAAAGTGTTTCTGATTTTTCGATCGAGATCGTACCGACAAGAACAGGCTGACCCTTTTCGTGACATTCAACTATCTGGTCGATAGCAGCCATAAACTTGCCCTTTTCCGTCTTGAAAACGACATCAGGGTGGTCAATTCTCTGAACGGGACGGTTTGTCGGTATTTCGATAACGTCCAGCTTGTATATTTCCTTGAATTCTTCTTCCTCCGTCATAGCTGTACCTGTCATACCGGAAAGCTTTGTATAAAGACGGAAGTAGTTCTGGAAGGTGATGCTTGCGAGAGTTTTTGATTCGTGAGCGACCTTAACGCCTTCCTTGGCTTCGATAGCCTGATGCAGACCGTCATTGAAGCGTCGGCCCATCATAAGACGTCCTGTAAATTCGTCGACGATGATAACCTCGCCGTCCTTTACAACGTAGTCAATATCCTTCTTCATAATACCGTGAGCCTTGAGAGCCTGATTGATATGGTGAAGAAGAGTTGAGTTGTCGGCATCGTAAAGGTTCACTACATTAAAATATTTTTCAGCCTTTTTAACGCCCTGACGTGTGATAGTAGCTGTCTTAGCCTTTTCATCAACGATATAGTCGCAGTTTTCGGAAGCTTCTTCCTGGTCTACCTTATTATCCATTTCAACTACAATGTAAGGTTTAAGACCTGCGGCGAACTGGTCAGCCTTTGTATAAAGCTCTGTGGACTTGTCGCCTCTTCCCGAAATGATAAGAGGGGTTCTTGCTTCATCAATGAGGATAGAGTCAACTTCATCGACGATAGCAAATGCGTGACCTCTCTGAACACGCTCGGAAGCGTAGATCACCATGTTGTCACGGAGGTAGTCGAAACCGAATTCGTTGTTTGTACCGTATGTGATGTCGCAGCTGTAAGCGGCACGGCGTTCTTCATTGTTGAGCTCATGAAGGATACAGCCGATAGTAAGACCGAGATAGCGGTAGACCTTGCCCATTTCTTCCGACTGATATTTTGCAAGGTAGTCATTTACTGTTACAACGTGAACACCATTGCCCGCAAGCGCATTAAGATAGGAAGCACAGCAGGCAACGAGAGTTTTACCTTCACCTGTTTTCATTTCTGCGATACGTCCCTGATGAAGAACGATAGCACCGATTATCTGAACAGGGAAAGGCTTTTTGCCGAGAACACGCCAAGCAGCCTCACGGACTGTAGCAAGTGCCTCGGGGAGAATATCATCAAGAGTTTCGCCGTTTGCAAGACGCTCCTTGAGAATGCCTGTCTGGGCTTTAAGAGTTTCCTCAGACATAGCAGTATATTCATCATCATAAGCGAGGACTTTATTTTTCAGCGGTTCGATCTTGCTCAGTTCTCTTTTGCTGTAATTGCCAAAAAGTCCGTCAAATATACCCATTTAGTTATTCCACCTTTATTTTTATATAATTATCCACTATACATTAAAACCATACCATATTATTATAGCGCAACACAATATATTTGTCAATCAAAATAAAATATATTTGCAACAACTTTTGGTGCGGCAAATGCGAAAAAAATATGAAAAGGTACAAAACCAAGTACAAAAAAGGCGTATTACGGCAGATAAAGCATTTTCAAATTACATATTTATCCAAACAATAATGGAATTTACATTCTTTGAAAGCGAAAACGATTAAATTTGTTTAATATTCCAATTGTAATAAAAGAAGTAATGGTATATAATTTAAAATAGCGTATTTTATGGGAACACGATGCAGTAAAAATGTTTTATTGTGTCAGAAAATTAAGGAGAAATATTCAGAATAGGAGAGAAATCAGAAATGATGCCATTGATCACTATCGAAGACTTTGAAGAAAAGCTCCGTGAAGAGCTCCAGACAGAATTTAACGTAACACCTATCGACGCATCCGATAAGCAGCTCTACAAGGCTCTTTCAGCTGTTGTAGTTGAACTGCTCCGTGCAAAAAGAAGAAAATTCAGAAATAAGGTCCATTCCTCAGGCAGAAAAGAAGTTTACTACCTTTCAATGGAATTCCTTATGGGTCGTTCTTTAAAGACAAGCCTTTTCAACCTCGGTATCAATGAAATGGTTGACGACATCTTCAAGAAGTGGGACATCAACCTTGACCGTATCTATGAATATGAGCCTGATGCAGGACTTGGCAACGGCGGTCTCGGACGTCTTGCAGCCTGCTACCTTGACGGTCTTGCAACAGACGGCTACCCTGCAATGGGCTACTCAATCTGCTATGAGTACGGTATCTTCAAGCAGAAGATCGAGGACGGCTGGCAGACAGAGCTTCCCGATAACTGGCTCCCTGGCGGAGAAAGCTGGCTCGTTCCAAAGCAGGATAAGACTATCGAAGTTCATTTCGACGGCGAACTGACCGAATACTGGGACGATAAGTATCACCACGTTTCAATCAAAAATCAGAATACAGTTTACGCTGTACCATATGATATGTATGTGCCGGGCTACGGCAGCGAGGGTGTTTCCGTTCTCCGTCTGTGGCAGGCAAAAGCACCTTCCTTCGATATGCAGAAGTTCAATCAGGGTGACTATGCTCAGGCTCTTACACAGAATACAGTTGCACAGGCTATCTCAAAGGTACTCTACCCTAACGATAACCACCTTGAAGGAAAGTCGCTCCGTTTAAGACAGCAGTATTTTATGTGTGCAGCCTCCATCGGCGATATTGTTGACCGCCATATGAGCATTTACGGCACACTTGACAACTTCCACGAAAAGGTCGCTATCCACATCAATGATACACATCCGACACTTGCTATCCCAGAGCTTATGCGTATCCTCCTTGACGACTGCGGCTACTCATGGCCTAAGGCATGGCATATCGTAACAAACACATTTGCTTACACAAACCACACAGTTCTTGCAGAAGCACTTGAAAAGTGGGATATGAACCTTGTCAAGCAGATCATTCCGAGAATCTTCTCCATTATCGTTGAAATAAACAACCGTTACTGTGCAGACCTTATGGAACGTATCGGCGACAGCAACAAGGTTTCAAGAATGTCTATCATTCAGAACAACCAGATCCATATGGCTCTCCTCTGCGTATGTGCTTCACACAGCGTAAACGGTGTTTCAAAGCTCCACTCCAATATTATCAAGCAGGACATCTTCAAGAACGAATATGCAGATACACCGTATAAGTTCAAGAACGTAACAAACGGTATCGCATACAGAAGATGGCTCCTCCAGTCCAATCCGGGACTTACAAAGCTCCTTGAAGATACAATCGGCGACGGCTTTAAGATGAATGCGGCAGAGCTTTCCAAGTTCACAAAGTTTGAAAACGACGCAGAAGTTCTCAAGCGTCTTGAAGCTATCAAGAACGAGAACAAGGAACGCTTTGCAAAATATGTAAAGACAAACTTCGGTACAACTCTCAATATGGACGGTATCTTTGATGTACAGGTAAAGCGTCTTCACGAATACAAGCGTCAGCACCTTAACGTTCTCAATATCCTTGCAGAATATCAGCGTCTTCTTGAAAATCCTAATGCAGACTATGTTCCAAAGACATACATTTTCGCTGCAAAGGCTGCTCCGGGCTACTACCTTGCCAAGCAGATCATCAAGATGATATGGGCTCTCGGCGAAGAGATCAGAAAGAACCCTGAGGTAAGCAAGAAGCTCCAGGTATACTTCCTTGAAGACTACCGTGTAAGCCTTTCCGAGCTCCTTATGCCTGCCGCAGAAGTATCCGAGCAGATCTCCCTCGCAGGTAAGGAAGCATCAGGTACAGGCAATATGAAGCTTATGCTCAACGGTGCTCTCACACTTGGTACACTTGACGGTGCAAATATAGAGATCAAGGATCAGGTCGGCATTGACAACATCTTCATCTTCGGTATGACAGCGGATGAAGTTCTTGCAAAACAGGCACAGGGTTACAAACCTGAGGACTACTTCAACAACAACGACGTAATTTCAAGAGCTATCAACAGAATGTACAGCGGAATCAACGGCTGCACATTTGAAGAAGTAGCAAATTCACTCAAATACAAGGATCCATATATGGTACTTGCAGATTTCGATGCATACCAGTCCGCACAGCAGTATATTTCCGAATGCTATAAGGATCGTGACAAGTGGAATAAGATGTCCCTCCACAATATCGCAGGTGCAGGGATCTTCTCTGCCGACAGAGCAGTTGAGGACTATGCCCGTGACATCTGGAAGCTGAAATAAGTTTCTGAAATGGTAAAAGCGAATGACATTCCGTAAAAGAAGCGTCATTCGCTTTTTTGATTTATTTTATTTAGGGCGGCGGCATAAAATTTGCCGCAACCGTAAAATAGCAAGCCGCCGCAGTCGTAAGTACCAAGCGAACCCCATAAGCTGGTCCAGCTGAGCCCAGCTGGCGAGGGGATTTTTAAGGGGGCGAGGA
>ENA-ORCP01001575-ORCP01001575.1-human-gut-metagenome-genome-assembly--contig:-NODE-1575-length-19497-cov-9.131617_pt1 | contig 19497 bp, 17 predicted proteins | sample MGYA00242990_ERZ507991 | MGnify/ENA primary metagenome ERZ507991 (study PRJEB26167, sample SAMN06115496) | human gut metagenome | host: Homo sapiens | place: China:Henan | collected 2015-05-07... | reverse complement strand
CAGTTCACTCTACAACTGCTACTCAGAAAACAGTTGACGGTCCTTCTATGAAAGACTGGAGAGGTGGTCGTGCTGCTTCTGGCAACATCATCCCTTCTTCTACTGGTGCTGCTAAGGCTGTAGGTAAAGTTATCCCTGCTTTGAACGGCAAATTGACTGGTATGTCTATGCGTGTTCCGACTTTGGACGTATCTGTAGTTGACTTGACAGTTAACTTGGCTAAACCGGCTACTTACGCTGAAATCTGCGCTGCAATGAAAGAAGCTTCTGAAGGCGAATTGAAAGGTATCCTGGGTTACACTGAAGATGCAGTAGTTTCTTCTGACTTCTTGGGTGACGCTCGTACTTCTATCTTCGACGCTAAAGCAGGTATCGCTTTGACTGATACTTTCGTTAAAGTTGTATCTTGGTATGACAACGAAATCGGTTACTCTAACAAAGTTCTTGACTTGATCGCTCACATGGCATCAGTTAACGCTTAATTAGAAGCCTGAACAATATAGAAACCGCTGCGAGAAACCGTAGCGGTTTTTTTATACATTTCATTTTATATATTGTTAAAAAGCAACGTGTTATCCGTTGAATAAGCTACAATTTTAGTAGCTTTGTAATTCTATGGAGAGATTATTAATAACATTGATACTAGTTTGCACTATGAACAATATAACAAATGCCCAGAATCCTTTCTACGGGCAATACCACACGCCGCACGAAGCCGTGCCGTTCGACCGGATTGAAACTGAACATTATGAGCCTGCTATCCTCGAAGGAATCAAGCTACAAAATGCTGAAATAGAGGCCATCATACAGAATCCGGAAAAGGCAGATTTTACCAATACGATAGAAGCTTTCGAAGAGTCAGGGAAATTACTTGACAAAGTAGTTGCCGTCTTCGGTAATATGTTGAGCGCAGAAACGAATGACGATCTACAAGAACTCGCTCAAAAGATTATGCCGTTGCTTAGTGAACACAGCAATAATATCACACTGAACGAAAAGCTATTCGCACGTGTGAAGGAAGTGTATAACCAAAAAGAGACTTTGCAACTGACACAGGAACAAAAACAGTTACTGGAAAATGCATATAACAGTTTTATTCGTCATGGCGCCAATTTAGAAGGAGAAGCACGGGAAGAATACCGTCGTCTGACTACCGAATTGAGTAAATTGACGCTTACCTTCAGTGAAAACAACCTGAAAGAGACGAATGCTTATCAAATGCTGTTAACGAAAAAAGAGAGCCTCGCCGGACTACCTGAAATTATCATAGAAGCAGCTGCAGAAACGGCCAAGAACGAAGAAAAAGAAGGATGGGCATTCACACTTCACGCTCCGAGCTATATTCCTTTCATGACGTATTCTGACAATCGGGATTTACGTCAAAAACTCTATATGGCTTATAATACCAAATGTACACACGATAACGAATTCAATAATATCGACATCGTAAAAAAGATAGCCAATACACGCATGAAAATAGCCCAGTTACTGGGATACAAAGATTATGCGGAATATACGCTAAAGAAAAGAATGGCTGAAAACAGCAAGTCGGTATACAAGCTGCTCAACCAACTGCTGGAAGCATACACTCCTACTGCACAACAAGAATATAAAGAGATACAAGAACTGGCTCGCGAAGAACAGGGAGCTGATTTCGTTGTCATGCCTTGGGACTGGAGTTATTATTCAAATAAACTAAAGGACAAAAAATTCAATATCAACGAAGAAATGCTCCGCCCTTACTTCGAACTGGAACAAGTGAAGAAAGGGGTGTTTGGCTTGGCAGAAAAGTTATATGGAATCACTTTCCGGAAAAATACAGAAATTCCGGTTTACCATAAAGAGGTAGAAGCCTTTGAAGTGTTTGATAAAGACGGTAAATTTTTAGCCGTCTTATACACCGATTTCCATCCGCGTCCGGGAAAGCGGGCCGGAGCCTGGATGACGAGTTATAAGGACCAATGGATAGATAAAAAGACCGGTAAAAACAGCCGCCCTCATGTATCCGTTGTGATGAACTTCACCAAGCCAACCGAGAATAAGCCCGCTTTATTGACTTTCAATGAAGTAGAAACATTCTTGCATGAGTTCGGGCATAGTCTGCACGGTATGTTTGCCAATTCTACTTACAGGAGTTTAAGTGGAACCAATGTATATTGGGATTTCGTGGAGCTTCCCTCGCAAATTATGGAAAATTTCGCCATAGAGAAAGATTTCCTCAATACCTTTGCCCGCCATTATCAGACGGGAGAAGTATTGCCGGATGAATTGATAAAACGCCTTGTAGATGCATCAAACTTCAATGTTGCGTATGCTTGTCTACGACAAATAAGTTTCGGTTTACTTGATATGGCATGGTATACGCACAACACTCCTTTTGAAGGAGATGTGAAAGCTTATGAACAAGAAGCCTGGAAGGATGCGCAAATATTGCCGGTAGTACAAGAAGCTTGTATGAGTACGCAATTCTCCCACATCTTTGCCGGTGGATATGCCGCCGGATACTATAGCTACAAATGGGCGGAAGTATTGGATGCCGACGCATTTTCATTATTCAAGCAAAAAGGGATATTCAATCAGGAAGTGGCAGACTCATTCCGCAATAATATTCTGTCGAAAGGAGGAACGGAACATCCGATGATACTTTATAAACGTTTCCGCGGACAGGAACCGAGCATTGATGCTTTGCTAATCAGAAATGGGATAAAGAAATAAGTATTAAGTTATTAGATATTAAATATGAAGAGAAGTATATTTCAAATAGTAGGATTGCTTTTATTGCTTCCTTTATTTTCAGGATGTAATGATTCGGACGATGTAGCTGCTATCTTTACAGGAAAAACCTGGAAACTAAATTATATCACAGTAGATGGAGGTCATGAGATGTTTGGCTTTTGGGAGAATGAAGAACAAGAGAAAGCAAGTATTAAAGAGCTTAATAAAAACGGTACATATAATATTGTATTTGATGGCACAGTAGATGGAGATGTTATTAACGGAAATATAAAAGGAACTGTAATTGCAACCAGTACTTTTGAAGGAAAATGGAATGCCAACGCCAAAAACAATAGCTTCAAAGCTACAGTTACCACTGCAGGTAGTTATGGCGACGACAAACTCGCCAAAAATTTTATAGAGGGGCTTAATGCAGCTACATCTTACGAAGGAGATAGTAATAACTTATACCTTTTATACAAACCGGCATCCGGTAAGCAAACTTTCCGTATGGTTTTCCGGGTAGTAAGCAGTAAATAGTAAACAACATGGACACTGAAAAGAAACAATTAGAACTTGACAAACGTTATATACGTATGGCCAGTATATGGGCTGAAAATTCCTATTGTCAACGCCGTAAAGTAGGAGCTTTAATTGTTAAGGATAAAATGATTATCTCCGACGGATATAATGGAACACCTTCCGGATTCGAGAATGTATGTGAAGATGAAAACAACCTGACAAAACCATACGTTCTGCATGCGGAAGCCAATGCCATTACCAAAATAGCGCGTTCAAATAACAGTAGCGACGGTGCTACCATGTACGTCACCGCCTCTCCTTGCATCGAATGTGCAAAGTTAATCATACAGGCAGGAATCAAACGGGTAGTTTATTCCGAGCATTACCGCCTGGAAGATGGAATAGAGTTATTAAAACGGGCGGGAATCGAAGTTATCTACACAGAGTTAGATGATAATTCCTCTCCAAATAAATAAGAAGACGAACGTTTTAAAAAAGGAATAGACATGAGTACAAAAAACTCTTCACGTTTTACACCTGTCATCATAGCAGTCAGTGTGGTAGTCGGGATTCTTATCGGTACATTTTATGCCAAGCATTTTGCCGGCAACCGTTTGGGTATCATTAATGGTTCCTCCAATAAGCTAAACGCTTTGTTACGCATTGTAGACGATCAATATGTCGACACCGTAAACATGGCCGATTTGGTAGAAAAAGCCATGCCGCAAATTCTAGCCGAACTGGATCCGCATTCAACTTATATCCCAGCCCAAAATCTCGAAGAAGTCAACTCTGAACTGGAAGGCAGCTTCAGCGGAATTGGTATCCAGTTTACCATACAGAATGACACCATTCATGTCAATGCTGTTGTTCAGGGAGGTCCTTCTGAAAAGATAGGATTAATGGCGGGCGACCGCATTGTTACTGTAGATGATAGCTTGTTTGTCGGCAAGAAAGTAACGAACGAACGGGCTATGCGCACCTTGAAAGGTCCGAAAGGCTCACAGGTAAAATTGGGAATCAAACGAACAGGAGAAAAGGACTTATTACACTTCAACATCACACGTGGAGACATTCCTCAAAATACCGTAGATGCTGCTTACATGGTAAACGACGATATCGGTTATGTGAAAGTCAGCAAATTCGGACGTACCAGCCATGTGGAATTGCTTAATGCATTAGCACAACTCAACCACAAAAAATGCAAAGGTCTAATCATTGACCTGCGCGGTAATACCGGAGGATATATGGAAGCTGCTATCCGCATGGTAAATGAATTCTTGCCTGAAGGTAAGTTGATCGTATATACTCAAGGCCGTAAATATCCACGTGCAGAAGAATTTGCCAACGGTACGGGTAGTTGTCAGAAAATGCCGCTCGTTGTATTGATTGACGAAGGATCTGCTTCCGCCAGTGAAATTTTCACCGGAGCTATTCAAGATAACGACCGGGGTACAGTTGTAGGACGCCGTTCTTTCGGTAAGGGACTTGTGCAACAGCCTATCGATTTCAGTGACGGATCGGCTATCCGCCTGACAATCGCCCGCTACTACACCCCATCCGGACGTTGCATCCAACGCCCATACGAAAGCGGTAAAGACCGTAACTACGAGCTGGATTTATACACCCGTTACGAACATGGAGAATTTTTCTCACGTGATAGTATCAAGCAGAATGAGAGCGAACGTTATAATACCAGCTTGGGACGTACTGTGTATGGCGGCGGTGGTATCATGCCGGATATATTCGTACCGCAGGATACAACGGGAGTCACTTCTTATCTATCGACAGTTATTAACCGGGGACTGACTATTCAGTTCACATTCCAATACACCGACAATAACCGGAAGAAGTTAAGCCAATACGAAACTGAGGAAGAATTACTAAACTATCTTCGTCATCAAGGTTTGGTGGAACAGTTTGTCCGTTTTGCCGACAGTAAAGGAGTGAAAAGAAGAAATATCCTCATTCAGAAATCATACAAACTATTGGAAAAGAACCTCTTTGGCAACATCATCTACAATATGCTTGGACTGGAAGCCTATCTCCAATACTTCAACAAAACAGATGCTACTGTCATTAAAGGTATTGAGATACTTGAAAAAGGAGAAGCTTTCCCCAAAGCTCCGGTAGCCGTTGAAGAAGAAGTGACGAAGGATAAAAAAGATGGAAAGAAAAAAAGAACTGCGCAAGCATATAGCATTACTGAAGACCCAACACGCGGATTCAACTATGCGAAAGCTGCAATCAGCTAATATACTTGCCGCCCTTGAAGCCCATCCGGCTTTCAGGGCGGCAAATACTGTATTACTATACCATTCGCTGAATGACGAAGTAGATACACATGCCTTTATTCAAAAATGGAGGACCGAAAAACGGATTCTACTCCCTGTAGTAGTAGGCGATGATTTAGAACTACGGATATACACCGGACCGGAAGACATGTCAATCAGCGGTATCTACGGTATAGCAGAACCAACCGGAGAAATATTCACAGACTATGCGGCCATAGACTTCATCGTCGTTCCCGGAGTAGCTTTCGATGCTAAAGGTAACCGTTTGGGGCGGGGAAAAGGATATTATGACCGTCTCCTGCCACGCATACCATCAGCCTATAAAGCAGGAATCTGTTTCCCATTTCAATTAGTAGAAGAAGTTCCGGCGGAATCATTCGACATCCGCATGGATATAATCATAACAATCAATGAAGACGAATTATCACACCCACACCACCCGCTGCCATCATGCGACAGGGAGTGACGAAGAATTTGTTTTAAGTGCCATCAAAGGCGGCTATCAAGAATTAGGCTTTTCTGACCACACTCCGTGGAAATATCACACTGATTATATATCCGACATCCGGATGCTTCCCGAAGAGTTACCGGGATATGTGGAAAGTATCCGTTCGCTGCAAGAGAAATATAAAAATCAAATCAGCATAAAAATAGGATTGGAATGCGAATACTTTCCTGAATACATACACTGGTTAAAAGGAATCATCAAAGAATATAAACTGGACTATATCATCTTTGGAAATCACCATTTTCACACAGATGAGAAGTTCCCCTACTTCGGCCGGAATACAGATTCGGTAGACATGCTCGAACTCTATGAAGAGAGTGCTATTGAAGGAATGGAAAGCGGACTATTTGCCTACCTTGCCCATCCGGATTTATTTATGCGTTCTTACCCCGAGTTCGATCGTCATTGTAAGCTAGTCAGCAGACATATCTGCCGGACGGCAGTACGGTTAAACTTACCGTTGGAATATAATATCGGATATGAAGAGTACAATGATATTCATGGTATTACTACCATTCCTCATCCAGATTTCTGGAAAATAGCCGCCCATGAAGGTTGCACCGCTATCATCGGCGTAGACGCCCATAACAATCAATATTTGGAAAACCCTTTTTATTACAACCGTGCAACCGAAACACTCCGGAAGCTAGGTATAAAGGTTATAGACAGAATATCTTTCTTCAACGAAAAATAATATTTGTAATTACGGTAGCTCCGACTCTCTGATTCAGCGTGCGCACCAATACCTCACGCCCCATCATCAATTCCTGACGAAGAGCTGCGGAAGTCAGATGCACATATAATGTCTGATTACGAATATAAAGATTGCTGGTATAAGCCGCTGCCGGTCCCAAGATTTGAGGCCAGGCATCCAGCAGTCTTTGTTCGTTCAGCGGAGATTCCAAACTCTCCTGACGAAGAAACTGTTGAATCAGTTTTCCTATTTGTTCGGCATCATTGCGCTTCATTATCAGCCTCCGTTTCTTGAATTGTGCCCTCTTCTACACGAAATATTTTATAATCGCTGCCTACCTTATGTAAAATACGGTCGAGATGTCCCCGGTTCGTGTCCGTTATAAATATCTGCCCGAAATTGTCTCCAGCCACCAGCTTCACTATTTGCTCTACACGGGAAGCATCCAACTTATCGAAAATATCATCTAATAATAATAAAGGAACAGTCCAGCCGGTACGCTTCAAGAAATCAAACTGCGCCAGTTTCAATGCTACCAGATACGTTTTGTTCTGTCCCTGCGAACCTTCTTTCTTTATCGGGAATTCACCCAACAACATATTCAACTCATCTTTATGAATCCCACGCAAAGAGAATCCCATTATCTTATCCCTCTCCCTGCTTTGCTTCAACACTTCCAACAAAGAAGCATCCCGCGCATGAGACTCATAAGATAATCCCACCACCTCTTTATCCTGCGAGATAAAGGAATAGAAAGATTGGAAAATAGGAATAAACTCCCGGATAAACGCTTCACGTTTCTGGAATACGATTGCACCGGCTTGCGCCATCATCTCCTCCCATACAAGAAACAGCTCCTCCTCCACCGAAAACTCACTCTTCAACAATGCGTTACGCTGCGCCAATGCTTTATTATACCGTATCAGCGCTTCAAGATATTCCTTATCATACTGCGAAATCACTACATCCATAAACCGGCGACGCTCCTCACTTCCCCCGGCTATCAATTCGGAATCGGCAGGTGAAACCATCACCAAAGGCAGAAAACCGATGTGGTCCGAAAAACGGCTATATTCTTTCTTATTCCGCTTAAATTGTTTCTTCGAACGGCGTTTCATCCCACAATAAATCTCTTCAGGAGTTCCGTCCTCCGCTTCATAAAAGCCCTGAATTACGAAAAAGTCTTGTTCATGACGAATATTTTGAGAATCAATCGGGTTTCCGGAGCTCTTACAGAAAGACAAGAAATACACCGCATCCAGCAAATTCGTCTTTCCCATTCCATTCAGTCCGAAAAAACAATTCAGCTTAGCAGAGAATCCCAGTTCTACCTCTTCCAGATTCTTATAGTTTAATATGGATATTCGTTTCAGTATCATTGTGTACACGTTAATTTGTTCACAAAAGTAGCAAGATTTTCGTGGTTTTCGGGTGTAAAACAAAAAAAGATGCTTCTAAATTTCGTTTGTAGATATAAAAAAACTACTTTTGCGAGTCGAAATATCAAACTGTGAATAATAACAAAAAGAATCATATAAAATGGCAGAACAAAAGAATCAGAACGAACATCTGAACGTAGAAGATGCACTGACACAATCGGAAGCATTTCTTATCAAGTACAAAAACGCAATTATTGGCGGTGTTGTTGCTGTGATTATTATTGTAGCAGGTTTTATCATGTACAAAAACCTCTATGCTGAACCACGTGAAGAAAAAGCACAGGCAGCTCTTTTCAAAGGACAGGAATACTTTGAACAGGATGCTTTTGAACAAGCTTTGAACGGTGACAGCATCGGTTATACAGGTTTCCTGAAAGTTGCTGATGACTACAGCGGAACAAAAGCTGCCAATTTGGCAAAAGCTTATGCTGGTATTTGCTACGCACAACTTGGCAAATATGAAGAAGCAGTGAAGATGCTGGACAGCTTCAATGGAAAAGACCAAATGGTTGCTCCGGCAATTTTGGGTGCTGCAGGTAACTGCTACGCACAACTTGGCCAATTAGACAAAGCGGCTTCTACTTTATTGTCGGCAGCAGACAAAGCTGACAACAACACATTAAGCCCGATCTTCCTGATACAAGCTGGTGAAATCCTGGTAAAACAGGGAAAATATGACGATGCTGTAAACGCTTACACTAAGATCAAGGATAAATATTTCCAATCTTATCAGGCTATGGACATCGACAAATATATCGAGCAAGCTAAATTGATGAAAAAATAATATACCATCTATTATATAAGGGAATCGAGGCACGGATTACACCGGATTAAGCGGACTATCTATTAAAACCGTGGAATCCGTGAAATCCGTGCCTTTCTTCTTAAATCTCTCATACTCTCAAATCTTCATTTTATAATTCTCAACTTTTAATTAACTATGGCAACAGCTTACCATAACTTATCCGAATATGATTTCAATTCCGTTCCGAATGCAGAAGCAATGAAATTTGGTATCGTCGTATCCGAATGGAATTTCAATATTACCGGTGCTTTACTGAAAGGCGCAGTCGATACATTAAAAAAACATGGAGCAAAAGACGAAAATATTCTGGTGAAAACTGTACCGGGAAGTTTCGAACTTACTTTTGGAGCCAACCAAATGATGGAAAATTGCGATCTTGATGCAATTATTGCAATTGGTTGCGTAATTAAAGGAGATACCCCACATTTTGATTATGTTTGCATGGGAGCAACCCAAGGTATTACCGAATTAAACGCAACTGGCGATATACCAGTTATTTACGGATTAATTACTACAAATACAATGGAGCAAGCAGAGGATCGTGCCGGTGGCAAACTGGGTAACAAAGGAGATGAATGTGCAATTACTGCAATAAAAATGATCGATTTTGTTTGGAGTTTAAATAAATAGTTGTATCTTTGCACCGCAATTGAGAAACAAACCTCCTCAAAAGCAAAAAAGGGCAAATACCAGAGTGGCCAAATGGGGCAGACTGTAAATCTGCTGTCTTTCGACTTCGGTGGTTCGAATCCATCTTTGCCCACAAAAAATTGCGGAAGTAGCTCAGTTGATAGAGCATTAGCCTTCCAAGCTGAGGGTCGCGGGTTTGAGCCCCGTCTTCCGCTCTCCAAAGAGAATCTGAGAAATTAGATTCTCTTTTTTTGTTTTATTTTAGACCGCTAAGCTTATGAAAAATTCTCCGGTACAATCGCATGTACTCCGACTAGCACATCCCCCTATCCCCACTGTCCACATCGGGATTATAGGACTGGGCAATCGAGGATTGCTCACCTTACAACGTTATCTGCAAATTGAAGGAGTAGAAATCAAAGCTCTTTGTGAAATAAGAGAAGGAAATCTAAGTAAGGCCCAACAACTATTAAAAGAAGCCGACCGTTCCGAAGCCACCGGATATACCGGAGTGGAGGGATGGAAGAAGATGTGCGAATCGGATGAAGTAGATTTAATATTCATCTGCACCGACTGGTTAATGCATACTCCAATGGCAACTTTCGCAATGGAATGCAATAAACATGTAGCTATTGAAGTTCCGGCTGCTATGAGCGTGGAAGAATGTTGGCAATTGGTAGACACTGCAGAAAAAACCAGGCGACACTGCATCATGCTCGAAAATTGTTGTTATGATCCCTTTGCACTAATGACTCTCAACATGGCCCAACGAGGATTGTTCGGAGAAATCATGCATGTAGAAGGAGCCTACATTCACGATCTTCGTTCAATGTACTTTGCCGAAGAGAGCGAAGGCGGCTATCACAACCATTGGGGAAAAAGATACAGCATCGAACATACAGGCAATCCTTATCCCACTCATGGGTTAGGCCCCGCCTGCCAGATACTGGATATTCATCGCAGTGACAGAATGGAATATCTCGTGTCCATGTCTACTCATCAGGCAGGAATGAGCGAGTATGCCCGCAGACTATTCGGCGAATATTCACCGGAAGCCCACCAGAAATATCAATTGGGAGACGTAAACACCACTCTTATCCACACGCTCAAAGGGAAGACAATCATGCTTCAATACGACATATCCACCCCACGTCCTTACAGCCGCCTTCAAACAGTATGCGGCACACTGGGATTCGCCCAAAAATACCCTGTCCCCTGTATCGCCCTGGATCCTAATGGAGACACTCCACTTGAAGGAGAACTGCTAGAAAAAATGATGGCACGCTATAAACATCCTTTTAACGCAACCATTGGCGAAGAAGCACATCGCAGAGGCCTACCCAATGAAATGAATTATGTTATGGATTACCGCCTTATTCATTGTCTGCGCAACGGGCTTCCACTGGATATGGATGTATACGATGCAGCCGAATGGTCGTGTATCACAGAACTAAGTGAAAAATCTGTACTGAATAAGAGCATGGCAGTAGAAATACCGGATTTCACCAGGGGAGCCTGGAAAAAATACAAATACTAGGTTCTATCAGAAGTACAGACGAAGTAGGTAGTTTACCCCAACAGGAGCAGTAAACGTTAAGAAATTCTAAAAAGGTGACTTCTTTTTAGGAAGAGCCTTTTTCTGGCATGTCTTTTATATGTATTTGACATCACATAAGCCTACACAAAATCAGGTAGAAAAAGTCAGACTCATCTTTTACCTCATAATAGAAACTTTTATGATGAAAATATCGATTATAAATATAAATAGTTGGCTAATTAATTACTATTTTTGACACGTAAATGAAAAACATCGAATAACCCCTATTAAAAACTTTAAAATATGATGAAGAAACTATTTACAGTCACGGCTATCGGCTTGGCTTTGTTAACTTGGCACACCAGTTGTACTCTACAACCAAAGGCTCCCGAAGCCTTTACTCCTATCAAAGTAGAAACTCCTGCCCGCCCTGCCGGACAAGAAGATGTAATCCAACTCGTTACTCCTAAAATTGATACCGTTCGTGTCGGTTTCATCGGATTAGGAATGCGTGGTCCTGGTGCCGTGGTACGCTGGACCCATATCCCGGGAACTAAGATTGTAGCATTATGCGACCTGCTTCCCGAACGTGTTGAAAAATCACAAGAAATTTTGAAGAATGCCGGACTTCCTGAAGCTGCTTCTTACAGTGGCTCGGAAGAGGCATGGAAGCAACTTTGTGAACGGGACGATATTGATCTGGTATACATAGCCACCGACTGGAAACATCATGCAGCAATGGGTGTTTATGCCATGGAACACGGTAAGCATGTAGCTATCGAAGTTCCTGCCGCCATGACACTGGATGAAATCTGGCAGCTAATCAATACTTCCGAAAAGACACGTAAGCATTGTATGCAGCTCGAAAACTGCGTATATGACTTCTTTGAACTGACTTCTTTAAATATGGCACAACAAGGCGTATTCGGAGAAGTACTTCATGTAGAAGGTTCATATATCCATAATCTGGAAGATTTCTGGCCTGAATACTGGAATAACTGGCGAATGGATTATAATCATCTACACCGCGGTGATGTATATGCTACCCATGGCATGGGCCCTGCTTGTCAGGTACTTAATATCCACCGTGGTGACCGCATGAAAACATTGGTATCGATGGATACGAAAGCTGTCAACGGACCGGCTTATATTAAGAAACAAACAGGAGAAGAGGTGACTGACTTCCAGAATGGTGACCAGACTTCTACCCTGATTCGCACAGAGAACGGTAAAACAATGTTGATTCAGCACAACGTAATGACTCCACGCCCATACAGCCGTATGTATCAGATAGTGGGAGCCGATGGTTACGCAAGCAAATATCCGATTGAAGAATATTGCCTGAGACCTTCACTAGTTGATTCAAAAGATGTGCCTAATCATGAGAATCTGAATGCACATGGTTCTGTACCTGAAAACGTAAAAAAAGCCTTGATGGATAAATATAAAGATCCTATTCATATAGAGTTGGAAGAAACAGCCAAGAAAGTAGGTGGACATGGTGGTATGGACTTTATCATGGACTACCGTCTGGCATATTGCTTGCAGAATGGACTGCCATTGGATATGGACGTTTATGACCTGGCAGAATGGTGTTGCATGGCTGAACTTACCAGACTTTCTATCGAGAACAATTCAGCTCCGGTAGAAGTACCCGACTTCACTCGCGGCGGATGGAATAAAGTACAAGGCTACCGTCACGCTTTTGCAAAATAAAACAGCATATTTCCTTTTAGCACGAGCATAATGAACCAATCCGGCTTCTCCCCCAAAGCCGGATTATTCATGGGTTCGTGTTTGAACATTTTATAGATTATCATAATCACGTTTATGAAAACAGCTATTCCAAAGCCTTCTAAGCAAAGCATTATCCGTGAAGCCAGAGATTATGTAATGATTGCCATCGGCATGATTTTGTATGGTATCGGTTGGACCGTTTTTCTGTTACCTAACGATATCACCACCGGGGGAGTACCGGGTATTGCTTCTATCGTATATTGGGCCACAGGTTTTCCGGTACAATATACGTACTTCAGCATCAACTTCTTCTTGCTACTACTGGCCCTCAAGTTGCTGGGACTAAAGTTTTGCATCAAAACTATTTTTGGTGTATTTACCCTCACCTTCTTTCTGTCCGTCATTCAAAAATTGACGGCAGGTTTCGGGCTTCTCCACGACCAGCCCTTTATGGCATGTGTCATCGGAGCATCCTTCTGTGGAGGTGGCATAGGTGTTGCTTTTTCGGCTAATGGAAGTACGGGAGGTACAGATATAATTGCAGCCATCATCAACAAATACCGGGACATCACATTAGGAAGAGTCGTGCTCATCTGCGATATGATTATCATTTCTTCCAGTTATTTTGTCTTAAAAGACTGGGAAAAAGTGGTGTATGGGTTTGTAACTCTTTATATTTGTAGTTTCGTTCTCGACCAGGTAGTGAATAGCGCCCGCCAATCTGTACAGTTCTTTATCATATCCAACAAATATGAAGAAATAGGACGGCATATTAACGAATACCCACACCGGGGAGTAACGATTATCAATGCAACCGGCTTTTATACAGGACGAGAAGTTAAGATGATGTTTGTATTAGCCAAGAAAAGGGAATCGCCTATCATCTTCCGGTTGATAAAAGACATAGACCCGAATGCATTTGTATCGCAAAGTGCTGTCATTGGAGTATATGGAGAAGGATTCGATCATATTAAAGTAAAATAAAAAAGAAATGAAAAACCAATATTGAGAAACATGAAATTTCGACCAACCCCCAACTTATTAACAGGCATCTTCATGGGAATATTTTCCCTGACAACACTTAGTACAATGGCAGAGAAAGCCGTGAAACCTTATTGGCAGGACGTGCAGGTAGTTGAAGTTAACAAAGAGTATCCACGTACTTCTTTTATGACATACAACAATCGCGCTGATGCATTGAGTGGCAAGTTCGAACGAAGCAAGTATTACCGCTTGCTGAACGGAACCTGGAAATTCTACTTTGTAGACTCTTATAATAAACTTCCCGAAAACATTACCGATCCGAACACCAATACAGATTCGTGGGATGATATTCAGGTGCCCGGCAACTGGGAAGTACAAGGACACGGAATAGCCATCTACACCAATCATGGTTATGAATTCAAACCGCGCAATCCACAACCTCCTACTCTTCCCGAAGCCAATCCGGTAGGAGTTTATCGCCGGGACATCGATATTCCGGCAGACTGGGACGGGCGGGATATCTACTTGCATCTGGCAGGAGCTAAGTCTGGCGTATATGTATATATCAACGGACAAGAAGTAGGATATAGCGAAGACTCCAAGAATCCGGCAGAATTTCTTATCAACAATTACGTGAAGCCGGGAAAGAACGTACTTACAGTTAAAATTCTCCGTTGGAGCACCGGTTCCTATCTTGAATGTCAAGACTTCTGGCGTATGAGTGGTATTGAACGCGATGTTTTTCTGTATTCACAGCCTAAAGCAGCTCTCAAAGATTTCCGAATTAAGTCTACGCTGGACGACAGTTACAAAAATGGAATCTTCGGTTTAAATGTCGATTTGAGAAATCACGAAAAGGCTGCAACTAATCTTACATTAGTTTATGAACTATTAGATGCACAAGGAAAAGTTGTAGCTACTGAAGAGAAGACAGCCTATATTCCATCGAACGAAGTACGTACACTTTCTTTCGATAAGAATCTGACAGATGTCAGCACATGGACCTCCGAACATCCGAATCTATACAAATTGTTGATGACAGTAAAAGAGAATGGCAAAATCAATGAAATCATTCCTTTCAATGTAGGATTCCGCCGGATTGAGATCAAGCCTATCGAACAGAAGGCTGCTAACGGAAAACCGTATGTCTGCTTATTCATCAACGGTCAGCCTCTGAAACTGAAAGGGGTAAATATCCACGAACATAACCCGTCAACAGGTCATTATGTAACAGAAGATTTAATGCGCCGTGACTTCGAATTGATGAAACAACATAACTTAAACAGTGTACGCCTTTGCCACTATCCGCAAGACCGCCGTTTCTATGAACTTTGTGATGAATACGGACTTTATGTATATGATGAAGCCAATGTGGAAAGCCACGGAATGTATTATGATCTCCGGAAAGGCGGTTCACTGGGTAACAATCCCGAATGGCTGAAACCGCACATGGATCGTACTATCAATATGTTTGAACGTAATAAGAACTACCCGAGCGTTACATTCTGGTCGCTGGGAAATGAAGCCGGAAACGGATATAATTTCTATCAGACTTATTTGTGGTTGAAAGAGGCAGACAAAGACCTGATGGATCGTCCGGTCAACTACGAACGTGCTCAATGGGAATGGAACTCCGATATGTATGTTCCGCAATATCCGGGTGCCGACTGGCTGGAAAATATCGGAAAGAATGGTAGCGACCGTCCTGTAGCTCCTTCGGAGTATGCACATGCCATGGGAAACTCCACGGGAAACCTGTGGGGACAATGGCAGGCAATTTACAAATATCCGAATCTCCAAGGTGGATATATCTGGGACTGGGTAGACCAAGGTCTTCTCCAAAAAGATAAGAATGGAAGAGAATACTGGGCTTACGGAGGTGACTTCGGCGTAGACGCACCGAGCGATGGTAACTTCCTCTGCAACGGTCTTGTCAATCCGGATCGTGGTCCGCATCCGGCAATGGCTGAAGTGAAATATGTACATCAGAATGTAGGTTTTGAAGCAGTAGATGCCGCAGCCGGTATATTCAAAATCACCAACCGTTTCTATTTCACTAACCTGAAAAAATATCAGATTCACTACAATGTACTTGCTAACGGAAAGACAATAAAAGGTGGAAAAGTATCTTTGGATATTGCTCCGCAAGCCTCTAAAGAATTCACCGTACCGGTAAATGGTCTGAAAACCCAACCGGGAACAGAATATTTTGTCAACTTCAGTGTAACAACCACAGAGCCTGAACCGTTGATTCCAACCGGATATGAAATTGCATACGACCAGTTCCAACTTCCTATCCAGGCAGAGAAGAGTATATATAAAGCAAACGGTCCGGCATTGAAAACAACGATTCAAGGAGATGAATTAATCGTTTCTTCCTCCAAAGTAAACTTTGTATTCAACAAGAATAGCGGATTAGTAACCTCGTATAAAGTAGATGGTACAGAATATTTCAAAGACGGATTTGGTATTCAGCCTAACTTCTGGCGTGCTCCTAATGATAATGACTATGGTAACAGCACTCCTAAACGTTTGCAGGTATGGAAACAATCAAGCAAAAACTTCCGCATAACGGATGCCACCATGACAGCAGAAGATAAAGCAGTCTCCTTAAATGTAACCTACTTACTGGCTGCCGGCAACTTGTATGTTGTCACTTACAAAATCTATCCGAACGGAATAGTTAACGTAAATGCCAAATTCACATCAACGGATATGCAGCCTACAGAAACAGAAGTTTCCGAAGCTACCCGCATGGCTACATTTACCCCCGGAAGTGATGCTGCCCGTAAGGCTGCCTCCAAACTGGAAGTCCCCCGTATCGGTGTGCGTTTCCGCTTGCCGGCACAGATGAACAATGTACAATACTTTGGCCGTGGCCCGGAAGAGAATTATATCGACCGCAATCACGGAACGCTCGTTGGCGTATATAAGACAACAGCGGATCAAATGTACTTCAACTATGTGCGTCCACAGGAAAACGGACATCACACTGATACCCGTTGGATCGCTTTATCTCCTAATAAAGGAAACGGCCTGGTGTTGGTAGCGGACAGTCTTATCGGTTTCAATGCCTTGCGCAACTCTATCGAAGACTTTGACTCTGAAGAAGCTCTGCCCCACCCTTACCAATGGAATAACTTCAGCCCGGAAGAGGTTGCCAATCACGACGAGAACGCTGCCCGCAACGTATTACGGAGAATGCATCATGTCAACGACATCACTCCCAGAGATTTCGTTGAGGTTTGTGTAGATATGAAGCAACAAGGAGTAGGCGGATATGACAGTTGGGGTGCTCGCCCGGAACCTTTCCACCAGATCCCGGCTAACCGTGATTACCAGTGGGGCTTCACATTAGTACCCGTTCGCTCGGCTAACCAGGCCAACGAAGCTGCTAAATATGATTATCGATAACCTTAGTATAAATTTTTAAAGAAAAAAAACATGAAAGATTTATCTAGCATCGTAGCTAAATTTAAAGTCCAAGGTACGATAGAAGAAATCAAACCTTTGGGTGCAGGACTTATCAACGACACTTATAAAGTAAACACCAAAGAAGCAGATGCTCCCGACTATGTTTTGCAACGCATCAATCATGCCATTTTCCAGAATGTAGAAATGCTTCAATCCAATATTAGCGCTGTTACCAATCACATTCGCAAGAAACTGACGGAAGCCGGAGAATCGGATATAGACCGCAAGGTGTTGAGTTTCCTCGAAACAGAAGAAGGTAAAACATACTGGTTTGACGGTGACAGTTATTGGCGTGTGATGGTATTCATCCCACGTGCAAAAACGTATGAGACGGTAAATCCCGAATATTCCAATTATGCAGGAGAAGCCTTCGGTAACTTCCAGGCTATGCTGGCCGATATTCCGGAAACATTGGGTGAAACCATACCCGATTTCCACAACATGGAGTTCCGCCTCAAACAACTACGTGAAGCCGTTGCGAAGGATGCTGCCGGACGGGTAGCAGAAGTGAAGTACTATCTGGATGAAATAGAGAAACGCGCAGATGAAATGTGTAAGGCTGAACGTTTATATCGTGAAGGGAAACTTCCCAAACGCGTTTGCCATTGCGATACGAAAGTGAATAACATGATGTTCGACGAGGATGGTAAAGTGCTTTGTGTCATTGATCTGGATACGGTAATGCCTAGCTTTATATTCTCCGATTATGGTGACTTCTTACGTACAGGTGCCAACACAGGTGATGAAGACGACAAAGACCTTGAGCGTGTAAACTTCAATATGGAAATATTCAAAGCATTTACCAAGGGCTATCTGAAAGGAGCCAAATCATTCCTGACTCAGATCGAGATTGAGAATCTTCCTTATGCGGCGGCTTTATTCCCATACATGCAGTGTGTACGGTTCCTGGCAGATTATATCAACGGAGATACTTATTATAAAATCAAATATCCGGAACATAACCTCGTTCGCACCAAAGCACAATTCAAATTACTTCAAAGTGTGGAAGCAAACACACCGGAAATGATAGCGTTCATCAACGAATGCTTATTAAATTGAGAATGCTCCATTTTTCCAATGGTAGACTACAGGGCGGCGGAGAAACGGTTTCAGTTTCTCTGCTGTTTCTTTTGACATATAGTCGGGGGTTGTTAACGTAAGTGTCAGTTCCGTATTTTCTTTATTAAAATCGGCTTTCATCAATAGCATATCAGGCGGAACAGCTATACCAATAATCTCATATTTATTATTGCTTAGTATAATTTCATTGCCAATCTGCATATTATACATTTCATCACGACCAGGAACTATCAAAACATTTTCTCCGTTTTTAATTTCCTCATCAGTAAACTTTGTGCGTCCTTGTGAACTTTTGATTTCATATTTCCCTTCTAAATATGTACACACTGATAAAAAGTTAGAGGGAATATCTTTTAGTTCTTTTGGAAGTTCCTCTGCATTAAGCGAATGTACTAACTTAACATCATCAATCAGGTCAGAATTGAAAATTTCATTATTTATTATTTTGTCATAATCAACAGGTTTACTAAATTCAAGCTTATATGTTCTAAAACCAACCGTGTTACCTCCGTCGCCTGCAAATCGCTTTGTTTGCATACCATTTCCATAGAAAAAAAGAAAACTTATAGAACAAACAATACAGCCAATAGCAAACATACAAAATATAAACACATTAGACGATATATAAAACCATAATCTTGAAAATATCAGCTTTATACTTTTCATATTTTTACTCGATTCTTTATCAGGTTATATCATAAATTAAGGATTCCACTAATCCTACTGTAGATTTTACTCTTGTTGAAGCTCTAACATCATCATACCAATTTGATGTACCATAATCATAAAAAGATTTATTGTATCAGCATGATTAGTTACATTATAAGCTTTTTTAAGATTGTAATCTAAATAAGTAGTTTTAGCTATACACCAAGCGATGATGTAGCTACAAGTGCGGCAAATGCAAGTGCTGTTGTTGTCTTTAAAAATTTTTTCATACATATGACCTCTTTATTTTAAGATAAGTTAAATCACTTAATTAAAATTAATAGTAGCTTGACTTTCGGTATACATTTTACCACTGTATCTTAAAATTGTCAAGAAAAATCTAAAATTTTACAAAATTTATTTTAAATTT
>ENA-ORCP01001571-ORCP01001571.1-human-gut-metagenome-genome-assembly--contig:-NODE-1571-length-19518-cov-17.875932_pt1 | contig 19518 bp, 13 predicted proteins | sample MGYA00242990_ERZ507991 | MGnify/ENA primary metagenome ERZ507991 (study PRJEB26167, sample SAMN06115496) | human gut metagenome | host: Homo sapiens | place: China:Henan | collected 2015-05-07... | reverse complement strand
TGGACTGTCCCCTGCGACATCGCCCTGCCCTGCGCAACCCAGAACGAGATCAACAAGGAGTCCGCTGAGGCTCTGGTCAAGAACGGCTGCACCGTTGTCTGCGAGGGCGCAAACATGCCCAGCACGCCCGAGGCCATTGAGGTCTACCTGTCCAACGGTGTCCTGTACGGACCCGCAAAGGCAGCCAACGCCGGCGGCGTGGCCACCTCCGGTCTGGAGATGAGCCAGAACTCCGAGCGTCTGAGCTGGAGCTTTGAGGAAGTGGATGCCAAGCTGAAGGGCATCATGGAGGGCATCTTCCACGCTTCCTACGATGCATCCGTTGCTGCCGGTTCCGAGGGCAACCTGATGGTCGGTGCAAACTGCGCTGGTTTCCTGAAGGTGGCCACCGCCATGATGGCACAGGGCATCACCTACTAAGCATTCCTTTTCTGAGGGCCGCATCCGAAGGGGTGCGGCCCTTTTTTTTCCTGCATATTTTCTCTGTCCGTTGTCCATACTCCCTTTGCCAGAAAGCGAAGGGAGTATTTTTATGGATGAGCAGATGTTTTGTTTCCAATGTGAGCAGGCGGCCAACGGGACTGCCTGTACCGGTCGGGCAGGTGTGTGCGGGAAATCGGCTCCGACCGCAGCGGCGCAGGACCGGCTGACCGGTGCCCTGATCCGGTATGCGGAGCAGCTCATTGGCGAAGGCCGTGCTCCGGCTCCGGAGCAGGCTTTGCTGCTGATGCAGGGGCTGTTCACCACCATCACCAATGTAAATTTTGACGAGCACACCGTCGGGCAGCTGATCGAGAAGATCCACGCCGCCTGTCCGGGCATTGCCGAGGACTATGATATGCAGCAGCTCTGGCAGGAGCCTGACCCGGATGTGCGAAGCCTGAAATGCTTTGTGCTGTTCAGCCTGCGGGGAATGGCCGCTTATAACTATCATGCTCGGGTGCTGGGCCGCATCGACCCGGAGCTGGACAAATTTTACTGTACCGCCCTGAAGGCAGTGGGCACCTCGGGGCTATCCATGGAGGATCTTTGGCTCCTGGTGCAAAGGACCGGAGAAGCCAGCTTCCGCACCATGGAACTGCTGGATCATGCCAACACCGGTGCCTTTGGCGAACCGGAACCGACAGAAGTCCCTCTGACCATCGAGAAAGGGCCTTTCATCGTCATTTCCGGCCACGACCTTTACGACACCCAGCAGCTTTTGGCCCAGACCGAGGGCAAGGGCATCAACGTTTATACCCACTCGGAACTCCTGCCCGCCCACGGTTATCCGGAGCTGAAAAAGCGCTATTCGCACCTCAAGGGAAATTTCGGCACCGCCTGGCAGAACCAGCAGTCGGAGTTTGAGGACATCCCCGCCCCCATCCTCTTCACCACAAACTGTATCATGCCGCTGCGCCCCAGCTACGCCGACCGGGTCTTTACCACCTCGGTGGTCTCCTATCCCGGGGTGCCGCACATCGGGGAGGACCGGGACTTCACCCCTGTCATCCAGAAAGCGCTGGAACTGGGCGGCTACCCGGAGGATACCATCATCCCGGGCATGAACGGCGGCAAAACGGTCACCACCGGCTTTGCCCGTCACGCCGTTCTGGAACACGCCGAAGAAATCGTGGAGGCCGTCCGCTCCGGTGCCATCCGCCATTTCTTCCTGGTGGGCGGCTGCGACGGTACCCGGCCCACCCGCCGTTACTACACCGAGTTTGCCCGGCTGACACCGCCGGATACGGTCATTCTGACCCTTGCCTGCGGAAAATTCCGGCTGAACGATCTGCCTCTGGGCACAGTGCCCGGCACTGGCCTGCCCCGCATCCTCGATGTGGGCCAGTGCAACGACGCATACAGCGCCATCCGGATCGCACTGGCTCTGGCCGATGCCTTCGGCTGCACCGTCAACGACCTGCCGCTCTCGCTGGTGCTCTGCTGGTTCGAGCAGAAGGCAGTCTGCATCCTGATCGCCCTGCTGGCTTTGGGCATCCGGAACATCCGCCTCGGCCCCACCCTCCCGGCCTTTCTCTCTCCGGGGGTGGTTCAGGAATTGCAGCGCCGCTATGACCTGAAAGCCATTACGACCCCGGAAGAGGACCTGCGGGCTATTCTGGGACGCTGACTGCCGCCGCAGGGAATTTCTTGCTTCGTTTCTGCTATGCTCCCGGGATTTCCCGGGAGTTTTTCTTGTGTCGAAACTTTTTCATAATTTCTGGGAATTTCCGGCGTAGGGACAAGCTTTCACTCCTGTGCAGGAATCATTTTCCGGAGAAACTCCGGCGCGGTTCCCCGCCGCTTCAAAAATTTGGATCTTTCGGTTTCAAATTCGTTTGAACCTCTTGTATTTCCGAACATCCGATGCTACTATATTAGCAGTACACAAAATGTACTATATTTTAGAAAGAGGAGGAGAAAAAATTATGAAAAAGAGATGGTTCGTAGTGATACTTACCATCGGATTGCTGCTTCATGTTCTGCCGCTGAGTGTACTTGCACTGAGCCCCGACCCCACCATCACGGATTCGGACGGCACCATTCTGGACTGGAGTGACCTTTCCACCGTCCCCTACTCCCTTGATGATTCGCAGGAACAGGAACCTCCTGTTCCCGACCTTTCGGAGACGGGCTCGGAGAAAAGCCTTGCGGATGCGGACAACGATGAAGAAGCAGCGGATGACCGGCCCACAGTGAATCTCACCCCCAAAACTCCTGACGAGGAATCGGGTGGCGATGACCCTGCGGATGCGGACCGCGATGAAGCAACGGATGACCTGCCCGCAGGGAATCCCACCCCCCCCCCCCAAAAAAAAAACTCTTGACAAGGGACCGGGTGACGATGACCCTGCGGACGACGACGACAGCACCACAAGCACCACAACCCCGCCTGTGTGCAAGATCGACAAGATCGACGATACGTACTACTACTCCACACTGGACGATGCAATCACTGCGGCGACGGATGGTGATCAGATCGACCTGCTGAAGGACATTGAGTGGTATACGGGCCTTGAGTTCCATAGTAAGAACTTGACCATTTCCGGCGGCAATACCTACACGCTGACGCTGGAGCAGTATGGCATGTTTGCGGAGTATAGTAACATCACGTTCAAGGATCTCACGTTGACCATTCATGCGGCTCAGCATACCCATGAACACAGCGCAGGCAATACGGCCAACCTGATCACCCACTCCAGCAAGCTGCATTTGAGCCATGTCGAATTCTCATTGACACCGGACAAAATCTTGGGCAGTGGCATTTTCCTGGAGGACGACAGTGACCTGTATTTTGAAGACAATACAAATGCTGTGATCCGCGGCTTTGACGCTACTGACGCCAGCGGTATCTACGCAGAGAGTTACAGTAACAACGATCATGGCATTTGGGTCACTTCGTCTTCTCTGGAAATCACCGGCTGTGACTGGAACGGCATGACCATCGACCCCATCAATCTCACGCTGGACAACGCCAAAGTCACTCTGACTGGTAACGGTCTCTCCGGTTATTACGCCGGTGGTCTCGGCTGCTATGGCGTAGGTAGCTATGGTGGTACGCTGACCATGAGATCTTCCACACTCATCGCAAGCGAGAATGTTGGCGGAACAGATGGTTTTGGCGCTTATGTCGGTGTCCTTGATATGGATGCTGCTTCCACAGTAATTGCTTCTGACAACTCCGGTTCTGGTCTTTGCATTGGTAACAGCCGCGGAGATGAGAGTCATATTTATGGACAGATTTACTGCGAGGGCAACGGCCAAGCCGGTTGGCCTGGCGGCGGCGGTTTTGTCGTACATACACAGCATACGAAAGACACTGACGGTACGCCGATCATTTATGAAGGTAATGTAACCATTGAGCCCGGTGCGTGTATCTATGCCCGCAATAACAAAGCCCTGGCTGGCGTTTTAAACAACTGGATTCTGAACATTGAAAGCGGTGCAACCGTCATCGCCGATAACAATGAGCAGTTTGGCCTTGGAAACAGTTTTGATGCTCGTACTACCATTAAAAGCGGTGCCAATGTCTCCGCAAATAACAATCTGTATGGCATCTACAACTATGCAGGCGGTGGCGATCTGTCAGTAGCAACAGGCTTTTTCCTCATTGAGGGCGGCGCACATGTCACTGCAAACAATAATAGGTCCTGCGGCATCTTCAACACCGTCTACGACAACTTCGACACCCCTGCGGATGACTACTTTACGATTCAGGGCAGTGCAGATGTTTCTGCTGACGGTAATGGTGTCTACGGTATTTACAATGACGGCGGTATTTTCACCATAGAAAATGGCGCAAACATTTCCACCTGCAACAACAGTTACGATGGTATTTTTAACGCCAATCGCGGAACGTTTACCATGGAAACCGGTGCAAACGTCTCTGTCTGCAATAACAGTCGCTATGGTATTTATAATACCAATAGCGGAACGTCGTTTACTGTAGAAGAAAATGTTGACCTGCAGGTTGAGCACAACAAGAACAGCGGCATTGTCAATAACGAGAATGCGACACTGACGCTGCTTTCAGGCCGTGTTCGTTATAACACCACTTCCTCTTGGTATGGCGGCGGTCTCCGAAACTACTCCACTGCAACTCTTTCGGATGACGTGCAGCTGTACAACAACCATGCAGAAAAAGGCGGTGACGACATCGAGAACGGTGGGGATGCCACCATTACCTTTGGCCCCACCGGCCGCGGCTGGGAGCTGGATGGCGACCCGGACTGCTATGATTTCATTGACGGCTGGTACGACGACTATGAAACCACCCGCTGGAACGCCCACGGGGACGAAGCGGATCTGCACATGGTTCTCGTCGCACCCGTCAATTCTTACACCGGCCCCCTGTCTCTCAAGGCCGCACACGGCAGCATCGGCAGCCTGACCGTCTGCAAAGAGACGCTCGGGGAACTGCTGCCGAGCGACTATGACACCGCGTTCACCTTTGAGCTCACGCTGGACGATGATACCATCACCACGATCGACGACAAATGGTGCGGTGTCCCGTTCAAAAACGGCAAGGCATCCTTCACCCTGAAAAGCGGCGAGAGCATCACGCTCTCGAACCTGCCCGCAGGCATCGGCTATACCATCACCGAAACCGCTCAGGACGGCTGGACCCTGCTGAATCTCAACCCTGCAGAGACCGGCGTTGTGCCCCAGAACGACACCGCCAAGGTCGTCTTTACCAACCTGAAGAACAGCCCGGACGACCCCTATGTTCCGGTCGTTCCCGTAGACCCGGAGACCCCCGAGATCCCCGAGGAGCCTGAGGGGCCGGAGACCCCCGAGGAGCCTGAGGAACCCGAGATCCCCGAGGAAACAGAGGAAACAGAGGAAACAGAGGCCCCCGGCGAGCTGCCTGCGGAGGAACCGGCTCAGACTGACACGTCCGCGTCGTTGGCCCAGCCGGAGGAAACGCCCACGCAGAACACCACGACCGTGACCCTGATCCAGACCGGTACCACCGATTGGCTGGCTGCCGTGCTTCTGATCTTTGGCATCGGTCTGTTGGTATGCGGGTGGTTCTTCGACCGCAAACAGCGCGCCGCAAAGCACTAAGGACAGAAACGCCCCGCAATCATACGCAAACCGCCGCATCCCCTGCCCCAGACCGGCAGCCGGATGCGGCGGTTTTTTCAAGGTTTTGATGAAATGCGTTCATCATCCCATCAAAGCGCACAAGAAGTGCGGGCTTTGATGTACTAAAGTTTGTTGCACCTCCCACTTGAACAATCTTCACGAATCATTATAATAAAGCTAACGGAACAAAGGCGTTCCAGAAGGGTGAAGTTTGCCCTTCTGGGGCGCTTTTTTGTTTTCTGTGCAAGATCGGCTGCGGAATGTGCCGCGGCCCGGAGGATATTTTGAGAGATAAGGATGGGAAAGGCAATGGATCAATTTACGGAAAACGCCACGCCTCTTGGCCTGTATGACCCTCAGTTCGAGCACGATGCCTGCGGCATCGGCGCGGTGGTGGACATCAAGGGCCGCAAGAGCCATCAGACGGTCAGCGATGCCCTGAGCATCGTGGAGCGTCTGGAGCACCGCGCCGGCAAGGATGCCGAGGGCAAGACCGGCGACGGCGTGGGCATCATGCTGCAGATCAGCCACAAGTTCTTTTCCAAGGTGGCCGATGAGCTGAACATCAGCCTGGGCAACGAACGGGAATACGGTGTCGGCATGTTCTTCTTCCCCCAGAACGAGCACCTGCGGGCACAGGCCATGAAGCTGTTTGAGCTGGTCACCCGCAAGGAGGGGCTTGAGTTTCTGGCATGGCGCAGGGTGCCGGTAGACCCCGATGCCGTGGGCCAGAAGGCCCGGGACTGTATGCCCTCCATCTGGCAGTGCTTCATCAAAAAGCCTGCCCGTGTGAGCAGGGGCATTGATTTTGACCGCAGGCTCTACATCATCCGCCGGGTGTTCGAGCAGGCCAGCAACGGCACCTATGTGCCCAGCCTGTCCAGCCGCACCATCGTCTACAAGGGCATGTTCCTGGTGCACGATCTGCGCCTGTTCTACCTCGACCTGCAGGACGAGGACTACGAGTCCGCCATCGGCATGGTGCACAGCCGCTTTTCTACCAACACCAACCCCAGCTGGATGCGCGCCCACCCCAACCGGTTCATCCTGCACAACGGCGAGATCAACACCATCAAGGGCAACACCGATGCCATGCTGGCCCGTGAGGAAAGCATCGAGAGCCCCATCCTGCAGGACGACATGAACAAGATCCTGCCCATCATCAACACCTCCGGCTCGGACTCCGCCATGCTGGACAACGCGCTGGAGTTCATGGTGATGAACGGCATGGACCTGCCTCTGGCTGTGATGATCACCATCCCCGAGCCCTGGGAGAACAACAAGAACATCAGCCAGAAGAAGCGCGATTTCTACCAGTATTACGCCACCATGCTGGAGCCCTGGGACGGCCCCGCCGCCATCCTCTTCTCCGACGGCGACGTGGTGGGCGCGGTGCTGGACCGCAATGGTCTGCGCCCCAGCCGCTACTATATCACCAAGGACGGCCGGATGATCCTGTCCTCCGAGGTGGGCGTGCTGCCCTGCGCACCCGACAACATTCTGATGAAAGACCGCCTGCGCCCCGGCAAGATGCTGCTGGTGGATACCGTCAAGGGCGAGGTCGTGGATGACGAGAAGCTGAAGGAATACTACGCCAGCCGCGAGCCCTACGGCGAGTGGATCGACCGGAATCTGGTCCGGCTGAAGGACCTGAAGATCCCCAACATCAAGGTCCCCAGCTACACCGGCGAGGAGCTGACCCGCCTGCAGAAGGTCTTTGGCTACAAATACGAGGAGATCAAGGAGCTGATCCTGCCCATGGCCCGGGCCGGTGCCGAGCCTTCCGGAGCCATGGGCACCGACACCCCGCTGGCTGTCCTGAGCGACCAGCACCCCCCGCTGTTCAACTACTTCAAGCAGCGGTTCGCACAGGTCACCAACCCGCCCATCGATGCCATCCGTGAGAAGGTGGTCACCTCCACCAGCGTCTATGTGGGTGCCCACGGCAACCTGCTGGAGGACAAGCCCGAGAACTGCAAGGTGCTCAAGGTGCAGAACCCCATCCTGACCAGCACCGATCTGCTCAAGATCAAGCACATGAATGTGCCCGGCTTCAAGACCGCCACAGTGTCCATCAATTACTATAAGAACACCAGCCTGGAAAAGGCCATCGACCGCGTGTTCCTGGAGGTGGACCGCGCCTACAAGGACGGTGCCAACATCATCATCCTCTCTGACCGCGACATCGACGAGTACCACGTCTCCATCCCCAGCCTGCTGGCGGTTTCTGCCGTGTCCCAGTACCTCATCCGCACCAAGAAGAGCACGGCCATGGCCCTCATCCTTGAGAGCGCCGAGCCCCACGAGGTGCACCACTTTGCCACCCTGCTGGGCTACGGTGCCTGCGCCGTCAACCCCTATCTGGCCCACGACACCATTGCCCAGCTCATCGACGAGGGTCTGCTGGACAAGGATTACTACGCCGCCGTGGATGACTACAACAAGGCTGTGCTGAACGGCATCGTGAAGATCGCTTCCAAGATGGGCATCTCCACCATCCAGAGCTACCAGAGCAGCCAGATCTTTGAGGCGGTCGGCATCTCCAAGGATGTCATCGACAAGTACTTCACCGGCACGGTCAGCCGTGTGGGCGGCATCGGTCTGGAGGACATTCAGGCGGATGTGGAAGCTGCCCACAACGCCGCCTTTGACCCGCTGGGTCTGGATATCAACATGGAGCTGGCCGACGGCGGTGCTCACAAGTTCCGCAGCGGCAAGGAAGAGCACCTCTTCACCCCGCAGACCATCCATCTGTTCCAGAAAGCCTGCTTCACGGGCGACTACAAGGCCTTCAAAGACTTCACCCGCACCGTGGACAACATGGGTGCCGAGGGCGTGCACCTGCGCAGCCTGCTGGACTTCAGCTATGACCCCAACGGCGGCATCCCCCTTGAGGAGGTGGAGCCTGTCAGCTCCATCGTCAAGCGGTTCAAAGCCGCTGCCATGAGCTACGGTGCCCTGAGCAGTGAGGCCCACGAGACCATCGCCATCGCCCTGAATCGTCTGGGCGGCCGGAGCAACACCGGTGAGGGCGGCGAGCCCGAGGAGCGCTACCAGAGCGAGAGCAACTCCAAAATCAAGCAGGTAGCCTCGGCCCGCTTCGGCGTGACCAGCAAGTATCTGGTCTCCGCCGAAGAGATCCAGATCAAGCTGGCACAGGGTGCAAAGCCCGGCGAGGGCGGCAACCTGCCCGGTGCCAAGGTCTACCCCTGGATCGCCAAGACCCGCCACAGCACCACCGGCGTGGGCCTGATCTCTCCCCCGCCCCACCACGACATCTACTCCATCGAGGATCTGGCTGAGCTGATCTATGACCTGAAGAACGCCAACCGCCACGCCAACATCAACGTGAAGCTGGTCAGCGAGGCCGGTGTCGGCACCATTGCCGCCGGTGTTGCCAAGGGCGGCGCGCAGGTCATCCTTGTCTCCGGTTACGACGGCGGCACCGGTGCCGCCCCCCGCACCTCCATCAAGAATGCGGGCCTGCCCTGGGAGCTGGGCATCGCCGAGACCCACCAGACCCTGATCCTGAACGGCCTGCGCAGCCGCGTCCGCATTGAGAGCGACTCCAAGCTGCTCTCCGGCCGCGATGTTGCCATCAGCTGTATGCTGGGCGCTGAGGAGTTCGGCTTCGGCACCTCCCTGCTGATGTGCGAAGGCTGCGTGATGATGCGTGTCTGCAACCTGGACACCTGCCCCATGGGCATCTGCACCCAGAACCCCGAGCTGCGCAAGCGGTTCAAGGGCAAGCCCGAGTATATCATCAACTACCTGACCTTTGTGGCGCAGGAGCTGCGGGAGTACATGGCCAAGCTGGGCGTGCGCACCATCGACGAGCTGGTGGGCCGCACCGACCTGCTCCATGTCAAGCCCAGTGCTGCCGGCAGCCGTGCCGCCAAGATGAATCTGGACTGCATCCTGCACAACCCGGCCATTGCAAACAGCAACGTCCACTTTGTGCCTGCCGATACCTATGACTTCCACCTTGAGAACACCCTCGACATGAAGGTGCTGATGAAGAAGTTCAAGCTGGGCAGCAAGGCACCCCAGAGTGTCCGGCTGGAGGTCTCCAACACCGACCGCGCCCTGGGTGCCATCTTTGGCAGCGAGATCACCCGCAAGTACGGCAGCTCCCTGCCCGACGATGTCTACACCGCCGCGTGCACCGGCGCAGGCGGCCAGAGCTTTGGCGCGTTCATCCCCAAGGGCCTGACCCTCAGCCTCACCGGCGACTGCAACGACTACATGGGCAAGGGCCTGTCCGGCGGCAAGATCATCGTCCGCCCGCCCGAGGGCATCGGCTATAAGCCTGAGGAAAACATCATCACCGGCAATGTGGCCCTTTACGGTGCCACCAGCGGCAAGGCCTTCGTCTGCGGCGTAGCCGGTGAGCGCTTCTGCGTCCGCAACAGCGGTGCGACCGCCGTTGTCGAGGGCGTGGGTGACCACGGCTGTGAGTACATGACCGGCGGCACTGTCGTGGTCCTGGGCCAGACCGGCAAGAACTTCGCGGCCGGCATGACCGGCGGCGTGGCCTACGTTCTGGACGAGAACTGGGATTTCTACCAGCGGGTCAACAAGGAGACCGTGAGCCTGGAGCCTGTGGAGCACAAGTACGATGTTGCTGCCCTGAAGGAGCTCATCCGTGAGCATGTGGAAGCCACCGGCTCCCCCCGCGGCAAGGAGATCCTGGACAACTTCAGCGAGTACCTGCCCAAGTTCAAGAAAGTCCTCCCCTACGATTACGACCGGATGCTCCGGGTCATCGCTTCCATGGAGGAGCGCGGCCTGGACGGCGAACAGGCACAGATCGAAGCATTCTACGCTGTGCAGAAGAAGAAGTAAGGAGGGCTGGATCATGGGCAAGATCACTGGATTTATGGATTACACGCGCAAGACCAGCACGGATGTCCCGCCGCTGGAGCGCATTGAAAATTTCAACGAGTTTCACGTCTGGCTCTCCCGCGAGGAGCAGCAGACCCAGGCCGCCCGCTGCATGGACTGCGGCGTGCCCTTCTGCCAGGCCGGCATGATGATCGGCGGCATGGCATCGGGCTGCCCGCTGAACAACCTGATCCCCGAGTGGAACGACCTGGTCTATCAGGGCAAGTGGGAGCTGGCGCTCCACCGTCTGCGCGCCACCAACCGCTTCCCGGAGTTCACCAGCCGGGTCTGTCCCGCCCTGTGCGAGGCCGCCTGCACCTGCGGTGACGTGACCGGCAGCAGCGTGACCGTACGCGAGAACGAGCACGCCATCGTGGAAACGGGCTACGCCAAGGGCTGGCTCCACGCCGCCCCTCCCCCGGCCCGCACCGGCAAGAGCGTGGCTGTCATCGGCAGCGGCCCGGCCGGTCTTTCGGTGGCCGAGTACCTGAACATCCGGGGCCACGCCGTCACCGTGTTTGAGCGCGCCGACCGCGTGGGCGGCCTGCTGATGTACGGCATCCCCAACATGAAGCTGGACAAAGCCGTCATCGAGCGCCGCATCAAGATCATGCAGGCCGAGGGCGTGGAGTTCCGCACCAGCATGGATGTGGGCGGTGCCGTGGATGCCGAGAGCATCCTGAACAGCTACGATGCCGTGGTGCTCTGCTGCGGTGCCAAAAAGGCCCGTGACCTGAATGTTCCGGGCCGGGATGCCAACGGCGTGCATTTTGCCGTGGATTACCTCACCAGCGTGACAAAGAGCCTGCTGGACAGCAAATTTGCCGACGGCAGGGCCATTGATGCCAAGGGCAAGAACGTTCTGGTCATCGGCGGCGGCGACACCGGCAACGACTGCCAGGGCACGGCCCTGCGGCAAGGCTGCACCGATCTGGTGGCTCTGGAAATGATGCCGCAGCCCCCCAGGGAGCGTGCCGCCGGCAACCCCTGGCCCGAGTGGCCCCGGGTGCTCAAGGTGGACTACGGCCAGACCGAGTGCATGGCAAAGTTCGGCAAGGACCCCCGTGTCTACCAGACCACGGTCAAAGAATTCCTCAAGGACGATGCAGGCAGCCTGACCGCTGCCGTCATCTCCTACCTCAAACCCGAGCGTGACCCCGAGACCGGCCGCACCAACATGGTGCCCACCGGCGAGGAGTTCACCTACAACTGCGAGCTGGCCTTCATTGCCGCCGGTTTCGTGGGCTGTGAGAGCTATGTGGCCGATGCCTTCGGTGTCAGCCTGACCGGCCGCGGCTGTGTGGACACCGACCATTTCCGCACCAACGTGGACAAGGTGTTTGCCTGCGGCGATATGCGCCGGGGCCAAAGCCTTGTGGTCTGGGGCCTGCGGGAGGGCCGCGACTGCGCCGCCGAGGTAGACCGCTACCTCATGGGCTACACCAACCTGTAAGCCCGCATCCCGGCCATTACTGAACCATTCTCTTTCCTATCCTAAACAAGCCAGAGCGGAAGCTTCCTCCATGGGGCTTCCGCTCTGGCTTTTCCTGTGGATATCGACCTGCATCAAAAAAGCGGCCCGCCCTCTCCGGCAGGGCGCTTTGCGTCAATCTTCTCTCTTCAATTCTTCTTGCAGCAGCCGTTTAAACAAAACCGGGTAATTACTTGCACCATGCACAATATGGTAGACGAACACAGTATCCACAATCAGCCGATAGACGCAGAGATACTGCCCGGCGATCACATAGCGATAGCCGCTTTTCAGCAGTTCGGCATCTCTTGGAAGCGAACCCGATAGCGGGAAATGTTCCAACCGCGAAAGAGAATCCAAGATCCGATCCGTAATCTTTCGGGCAGAATTCGGCCCTACCAGATTCATGTGAAGCTCTGCGATTGCTTCCAGTTCCCGCTGTGCCGACTCCAGAATTTCGATCTTAGCCACGACGATAGATCTCCTCCAGCCGTTTTCTGGAATCCTCCAGCGTGTAAGCCGGAGCACCAGCAAGCCTTCCCTGTTCCGCTGCTTCCAGCTTTGCCCGGAGTTTCAACGCCTCTTCCCGCTGTTCGAATGCTTCAATGCTCATTACAACAAGGTCACCCTCTCCATTCTTTGTAATGTAGATTGGCTCGCCCGCTCCGTGCGCCAGATTTGAAATGGAACCGTAGTCATTGCGAAGCGCCGTAGACGACTTGATGATCATAGTGCGCACCCCCTAAATGATTCTAATATAATTCTATCAGAATCATTCATTTTCTTCAAGCGTTCTCATCAAAAAACGGCCTGCCCTCTCCGGCAGGCCGCTTTGCGTCAATCCGTATCGTATTCGGTACCGGCCCCACCGGTCGGCGGCTCCGTCTGCCCGGCAGACGGTGTGGCACCGGCGGAAGGAGTTGTGGTCTCAGGCGGGGTGGCTGGCACCTCGGCCTCGACCTCTGCCGCCATATAGACGATGATGGTCGAGCCCACCTCCACCATGGCACCGGGCTCCTCGCTGCAATAGGCCACACAGCCCGAAACATAGGAGCCATCGTTATAAATGGGATAGAAGCTCGCATTCAGCCCCACCTGCGCCAGCTGCTGCTCCGCGCCATCCCGGGTAAAGCCTGCCACGTTGGGCATCTCCACCATCTGCGGGCCGCGGCTGACCACCAGATCGATGGTGCCGCCCTTTTCGATGACCTCCCCGGCTTCAGGGGTCTGGCGGATGATCTTTCCCTTTTCTACGGTATCACTGTATTCCATGGTCACATAGAACAGGTAATCCCCGGCATAGCTGTTATTGTTGCGCACCTGCGAATCGTAGTCCATTCCCACAAAGTCCGGGGCCAGATCCACCGGCTCTGTCACCAGCGAGCTGGCCGGTTCGGAGACCGGGGTGGATTCCGCAGGCTTTGCGGTGTGCAGCCCCTGATTCACCAGCCCCCACACGATGAGCAGCGTCAGGATAGCCAGCAGGATCAGGATGGCCGCCAGCAGGTTGCGCAGGCTGAGGATATGCTTTTTCTGCTCTTCTTCCTCGGTGGACTGAGGGCGCGGGGCGGCCTGCTGCAGGGTCTGGGTGAGCTCCGTGGTATACTCCTGGCTGCTCAGTGCCCGGAACAGCTGGGGCACGGTCTGGATGCGCTCGGCAGGCCTGAGCTGCAAGCCCATCCAGAGCACATCCGAAACATACTCCGGCACCGCACGTTCCAGCGTGCGGGCGCGGGGGTTGGAGTCCGACACCAGCCGCTGTGCCGCAGGAACAGGGCTCTGCCCGCAGACCATCCGGTAGACCACGGCGGCAAGGCTGTATTCGTCGGTGTAACGGCCCTCGAATTCGGTGGTGGAATACTGTTCCGGTGCCGAGTAGCCCTCGTACAGCTGCTCGTGCAGGCCGCTGCCCGCCGTGCGCAGCCCCACGGTGGCGTAGCCCGTCAGGCGTGCCCGGCCGTTTTCCAGCACCCGGATGTTTTCCGGGCAGATGCCCCGGTGCACCAGCCCCACCTGATGCATGGCCGCCACACCGTCAAACACAGGCTGCAGCATATTGCGGGCCGTCTCGGCCGAAACCGGGCTGGGGCGCTCATCCAGCCACTGCTGCAGCGGGATGCCGCCGGGGTTTTCCATCACAGCGTAGACGGTGTTGTTCTCCTCGAACACGTCCAGCACGGCCTCCAGACCGTTTGCGGGCGTGATGCGCTGGATGGAGCGGTAGAGATCGGCAAAGTCCATCCGGGTGGTCTTGAACAGCACCTCGCTGCCCAGCTTGGGCCGGAGCAGCGCGTCCGTGCCCCGCTCCGCCGACAGCGTCAGGGGCATATACTCCTTGATGGTCACCCGGAACCGTCCGACGTTCTCCACGCCCCGGTACAGGATGCCCTCGCCGTCGATGCTCTGCATCTCGCCCACGGTATACCGCCCGGCCAGCAGCGTGCCCACCGGCAGGCTGCCCGCCGGGTTGCGCCCGGCCAGTACCCCGCCGCAGTGCGGGCACACCGACACCCGGCTTTCCAGTTCTCCCATGCAGTACGGGCAGATGCGTTTTGCTTCCATGTGCGCCACCTCGTTTCATCGTGGTCTGTTTCAAATCATTGTACCATATTTGCCCCCGCCGCGCAATCCGCAAAGCAAAAAAGCGCCGCCCTCTGAGTTTTTTCACAGGGGGCAGCGCTTTGATTTTCTATTACAGAGTCAGCAGGCGCAGATACACCTTATTCCGGCAGATCCTCTTCGTTCTCGAGGCTGTGCCAGACGTTCTGGACATCGTCGTTGTCCTCCAGAGAGTCCAGCAGCTTGCCCATTGCCTTGAGCTGATCGGGGTCGGTCAGGCGGGTGGTGGTCATGGGAACCATGGCCAGGTCGTCGCTCAGGATCTCGTAGCCCTTCTCTTCCATGGCCTTGACCACAGCAGAGTAGTTTTCGGGATCGGTGGTGATCTCAGCAGCCTCTTCGCCTGCATCAAAGTCCTCGGCACCGGCATCCAGAGCGTCCATCATGGCCTCGTCGGCATCCTTATCCTCCAGAGAGATGTCAATGACACCCTTCTGGCTGAACAGGAAGCCAACACAGCCCATAGCGCCCAGGTTGCCGCCGTTCTTGTCGAAGTAGTGGCGCAGGTCGGCAGCGGTACGGTTGCGGTTGTCGGTCAGGGTCTCGACCATGACAGCAACGCCGCCGGGGCCGTAGCCCTCGTAGGTGATGGCCTCGAACTCGGTCTTGTCGCCGCCCTCAGCCTTCTTGATGATGCGCTGGATGTTATCGTTGGGCACGCTCATGCGCTTTGCCTTGGCGATCAGGTCTGCCAGCTTGCTGTTGGAAGCCGGGTTGGGGCCGCCGTCACGGACGGCAACGCTGATCTCGCGGCCGATCTTGGTAAAGACCTTTGCTCTTGCGCCATCGGTCTTTTCCTTCTTGCGCTTAATGTTGTTCCATTTGCTATGTCCAGACATGGGAACCTCCTAAAGTTTTATCGAAATCTCCGCCTGCGGGCAGACGGGCTGTGGTCGCCCGCTTGTGGCAGCACACAAAATCTAACTCTATTATTGTAGCACAATCACGAATCCCGTTCAAGGGCTCCGGGCGTGTTTTTCGCCTGTTTGTGTTGGAAAACCGGCTTTTCAGGCCGATTTACAGCAGTCGCAGGGCCTTGGGGTAATGATTTTTGACCCGTCCGCCCGACACCTTGCCGCCGCCCATGGGGCAGCCGTCCACGGTCACGCAGCACCAGCCATCGGCGGCAGTGTCCGCGGCGATCTCACGGCCGGAAAGGTACTCCGTTACCCGCGGGTCGGCAAGAGTCAGTGCTTCGCGGTTGGTGCAGAGCGCGCCGAACGCCGTGAACAGGTGGTGCTCCGGCACGAAGCGGCCCTTCTGCACGCTGCCCACGAACACCCCCGCCCGCAGGACATGCAGTCCCGTCTGCGGAAAGGGCACGGGCAGCAGAACGCTGCCGCCATGCACCACGGCAGGGCGGTCCGCCAGCGCCGGGAAATACTGCCGGGCAAACTCCTGCCATGCAGCAAGGCTCTGGGCCGGGGTAGCCTCCCCTGCCCCGGCATCCCGGCTGCGGGCGCTGCGGCCCTGCACCGCCTCCCGCAGGGCACGGCTGCTCTCCCGGCGGGCACTGCGGGCATCCGGGGCCTTGGCAGGCTTGCCGCCCTTGCTTCCCTTCTGCTTTTTGCTCTGCTCTGCGGCAGCAGCCAGCCAGAGTTCTTCCTCTGCCGTATAGGTTCCGGGGGCAGGCAGCGCCCGCGGCGTGCCAGCCTTGACCAGACGGGCAATAAAATGCCCCTCGCCGCCCTGACAGGGCCAGATCCGGCGCACCTTGCTCACATCCAGCGGCAGGCCGCCGGTGCGGTTTGCCTCACCCGGGCTGCCAAAGCTGTAATCCACATTGCCGAACACATCGGCCAGCGTGAACTCCGGGTGGCGCTGCAAAAATGCCGCCACCTGTCCCTCGTCCTCTTCCGGGGCAAAGGTGCAGGTGGAGAAGATCATCTCGCCGCCGGGGGCCAGGCAGGCCGCCGCGTTGTCCAGGATCTGCGCCCCCAGTGCGGCGCACTGCTTCACCAGCGCTTCACAATGCTGGGTCACAGCCACGGCTTCCTTGCGGAACATTCCCTCGCCGGAGCAGGGCGCATCCACGAGAACACGGTCAAAAAACTCCGGCAGAGCGGCGGCAATGCGGCCAGTGTCCTCGTTCAGCACCACAGCGTTGGGCACGCCCATCCGCTCCAGATTGCTCCGGAGCACCTCGGCGCGGGCAGCAACGAACTCGTTGCTCACCAGCAGCCCCTGCCCGCCCAGCGCTGCCGCCAGCTGGCTGCTCTTGCCGCCGGGGGCCGCGCAGGTATCCAGCACCCGCATCCCGGGCCGGACCCCCAGCAGGGGCGCGGCACTGGAAGCGGAAGGCTCCTGCGAGTAGAACACACCCGCATGGTGGTAGGGGTGCCGCCCGGGCTTGAAGGCAGAGTCCTGCACCACAAAGCCCGCCTTGCAGAAGGGCGAGGGTTCCACCGGAAAATCTGCCTGCGCGGCAAACTGCTCCGGCGCAGCACGCAGGGCCGAGACCGTCACGCCCCGGGCAGCATTCTCCTGCGGGGCGGCATAGAGAGCATCGAACCGGTCGCCCAGCAGAGCGCGCTCCCGGCGCTCAAAATATTCCGTAGGCATGAAAGCTTATCCTCCCATGAATAAAGCCGCCGTTCGCGGCAAAACTAAGGCTGTGAGGGAAAGTCCCCTCACGAAAGGAGTAACGAACCATGAAGGACCATAGCGAGAATCGCACCGAAAACCGCACGAACAACTGCAAGAACCAGAGCCAGAACCGCACCACCAATCAGACCACCAACGAGCACAAGCACCCCAACCAGTATACCAAGGGTGCTGACGACGAGGGTGCCAAGAACAAGAAGTAACACCGCATAAGAAAGCCCGCTGCCTTCCCTGCACTGTTTTCCAGTGCGGAAAGCAGCGGGCTTTCGCGTTTTATTTCTGGTTCGGGTCAAACTGCTGCCACAGGGCATCGAACAGCTCTTCCACACGGGCCATCTGCCCGGTGAGGTAGAGCCAGCCCAGCAGACACTCAAAGCCGGTGGAAGCGCGGTATTCCTCAGGGGAAGCGTGCTTGGCCACACTGGCCTTGCTGGCGTTGCGGCCCCGCTTGAACACAGCCAGCTCCTCCTCTGTGAAGAGCGGCTCCAGCAGCTGCTCCTCCCGGAACTGTGCCCGGGCCGAGACATACTTGACCTTTTCCACATTGAGCTTGCCTGCCGACATCCGGTGATGCCGTGCCAAACGGGTGCGCACCAGCAGTTCCAGCACGCTGTCCCCCACAAAGGCCAGCGCCAGCGGGTTCAGCTCACGGGGGTCGATGGTTTCAGGTTCGTTCATAAGAAAATCCCTTTTGTCAGCGCCCTCACCCTCTCCGTCAGTGCTTCGCACTGCCACCTCTCCCGAAGGGCGAGGCTTTGGCAATCCACGCAAAACAGCTTGTTTTTGCCAAGGGCTCCCCCTTTGGGGGAGCTGGACGCGAAGCGGCCTGAGAGGGCGAGCCAGTTAACCTCTTAGAAGATATAATCGAACTGATACTCACCAATGAGGATGGTGTCGTTCTCCTGCACGCCCTTTTCCACCAGTTCGGTCAGGATGCCGCTCTCGTCCAGCTGACGCTGGAAATACTGCAGGCTCTCGTAGTCATCCACATTGCTGCCGGCCAGGATATACTCCAGCCAGGGCGCGTCGATGCTCCACACATGGGCCTCCATCCGCTGGATGGTATAAGCACGGTCGTTGGCCTTGGGCTCGGGCTTCTTGTACTCGGGGGTGAACACGGGCACCGGCGGGATATCCTTCAGGCGGTTGTAGACCAGGCCCGGCAGCTCCCGCACGCCCTGCATGGTGGCGGCAGAGATGGGCACAAAGGTCAGGCCCTTGCCCTCCACATAGCTGCGGAAGCTCTCGATCTGCTCCTCGGTGGCCAGGTCGCACTTGTTGCCCACCACGATCTGGGGGCGCTGTGCCAGCTCGGGGCTGAACTTTGCCAGCTCCTCGTTGATCTTTTCAAAGTCCTCCACCGGCTCACGGCACTCGCTGCCGGAGACATCCACCACATGCAGCAGCAGGCGGCAGCGCTCCACATGGCGCAGGAAGTCGTGGCCCAGACCGATGCCCTCACTGGCACCCTCGATCAGGCCGGGGATATCGGCGCAGACAAAGCTTGCGCCCTCACCCACCGACACGACACCCAGGGTGGGCACCAGCGTGGTGAAGTGGTAGTTCGCGATCTTGGGCCTGGCTGCGCTGATGGTAGAGATGAGGGTGGACTTGCCCACATTGGGGAAGCCGATCAGGCCCACATCAGCGATCAGCTTCAGCTCCAGCGTCACCTGGATGTCCTCGCCGGGCATACCGGGCTTGGCAAACTTGGGGATCTGGCGGGTAGGCGTTGCAAAATGTGCGTTGCCGTAGCCGCCGCGGCCGCCCTTTGCGATGGTGACGGGGGTGTGGTCGGACAGGTCCGCGATGACCAGCCCGCTCTCCGCATCCTTGATCACGGTGCCCAGCGGCACCTTGATGATGAGGTTTTCGGCATTCTTGCCGTGGCAGAGGCTTGCGCCGCCCTTGCCGCCCTCGGGAGCAGTGTACTTGCGCTTGTAGCGGAAGTCCATCAGGGTGGAAAGATGATCGTCCGCCACAAAGATGATGTCACCGCCGCGGCCGCCATCACCGCCGTCCGGGCCGCCAGCGGCCACGAACTTCTCACGATGGAAGCTCACTGCGCCATCGCCGCCCTTGCCCGCATGGAGCCAGATGGTGGCGATATCGATAAAATTGGTTTGTGCTGCCATACAGCCCCTCCTATTCTCAAAAAGGCTTTTTCGTTACCTAAAAAGAGCCGGGCCACGAGGGTCCGGCTCTTCGGGTTGCAGTTTTTCAGGCAGAAGTTACTGCTTCACGCTGCACTTCTTGCCGCTCTTGCCCACGCGCTCAAAACGGACAGTGCCGTCAACCAGAGCAAACAGGGTGTCATCGCTGCCCTTGCCAACGTTCTCACCCGGCATGATGTGGGTGCCACGCTGACGAAC
>ENA-ORCP01001568-ORCP01001568.1-human-gut-metagenome-genome-assembly--contig:-NODE-1568-length-19527-cov-4.445861_pt1 | contig 19527 bp, 21 predicted proteins | sample MGYA00242990_ERZ507991 | MGnify/ENA primary metagenome ERZ507991 (study PRJEB26167, sample SAMN06115496) | human gut metagenome | host: Homo sapiens | place: China:Henan | collected 2015-05-07... | reverse complement strand
CTCGAACCTGTGACCTCCTGCACGTCAAGCAGATGCTCTACCAGCTGAGCTAACCGTCCAGATGTCGTATCGACTTGGATATATTACCACAGGTTTTTGCAAAATGCAAGCCCTTTTTTGAAAATTCCATCATTTTTTATTTTTTGATGGACAAACCGGCGGGGTTTGCTCCTTGACGCCTGTTTTGAATGCGGCTATTATAATAAAGTATATTGCCAAAAACGACAAAGGACGCTTTTGTATTCTCCGCAAAACGTCAATTTTTCAAAATGGGAGGCTTTTCATGAAAAAAATCGCGCAGGCCATTGTCCGGCTGCGGAAAATGATCCTGATCCTCGCAGTTCTGCTCCTGATCCCCTCGGCGGTGGGAGCCATTGCCACCCGCATCAACTACGACATCCTCTCCTACCTGCCGCCGGAGTTGGACTCCCGGGTGGGCCAGCTCATTCTGGAAGACGACTATCAGCTCGCTTCCACCAGCATGATCACCGTGGAGGGCCTGCCCACCCATGAGCTGCTGGCCATGAAGCAGGACATCGACGCCATCCCGGGCGTATTGCAGACGTTCTGGCTCAGCGACGTGGTAGACCCGGCCATCCCGGTGGAGATGCTGCCCGCCGATGTGCAGAAATTCCTGTTTGGCAAAAACGATTCCACCATCCTCATCGTCCGGCTGGGTGGTTCCAGCGTGAGCGAGGAGACCATGGAGGCCGTGGCGCAGATCAAAAAGGTGCTGCGGCGGGACTGCTTCTTTGGCGGCATCAGCGTCATTTTCTACGATACCAAGGCGCTGGTCACCCAGGAAATGCCCCTCTACTTACTGTTTGGCGGCGGTGCCTGCCTGCTCATTCTGTTCCTGGCGTTGGAGAGCGCCATCACACCCCTTCTGTTTATGCTGGGGCTGCTCTTCCCGCTGGTGTACAACTTTGGCACCAACTTCTTCCTCAAGGATGTCTGCTTCATTACCGAGGCGCTGGCCGCCGTGCTGCAGCTGGGCGTGACGATGGATTTTTCCATCTTCCTGCTCCACCGCTATGAAGAGGAAAAAGAGCTGGCCTCCTCCAACGAGGAAGCCATGGTCAACGCCATCTGCAAGACGACCACCTCCATTTCCGCTTCCAGCCTGACCACCATTGCGGGCTTCCTGGCCCTGTGCGCCATGCAGCTGACGCTGGGCCGGGACATCGGCGTGGTCATGGCCAAGGGCGTGGCGCTGGGCGTGGTCTGCACCATCGTCATCCTGCCCGCCCTCATCCTCTTCTTTGACAAGTGGGTGAAAAAATACCGTCATCGCACGTTTATCCCCAAGCTCACCCGCCTGAGCCACTTTGTTTCGGGCCACCCGGTGGGGGTGCTGAGCGCGTCCATTGCCATTATTATTCCCTTTGCGCTGGCCCAGGGCAGGACTTCCGTCTACTACGCCCTGTTTGATGCCCTGCCGCAGGATATGCCCGGCATTGTGGGCGTGAGCAAGCTGGGCGAGGATTTCGGTATGGTGACCAACCACTTCATCCTTGTCCATGACGACCTGCCCGCCTCCAAGGTCAGCGCCCTGTGCGATGACATCGGCGAGCTGGACGGCATCACCCAGGTGGTCAGTCTGGACGCCATCACCGGCCCGGGCTTCCCCACCGAGATTCTGCCGGACGGCATTCTGGAAATTTTGCAGAACGCCGGTTACAAGCTGATCCTGGCCAACGGTGCCTACAAGGCCGGCTCCGACGCCGTGAACGCGCAGGTGGAGCAGATGATCGCCCTCGTCAAAGCGGCGGACCCGGAGGGCCTCGTCACCGGTGAGAGCGCCATGACGAAAGACCTGGTGGAAATCGCGGACAACGATTTTGCCAATGTCAACGTCTGGTCCATCCTGGCCGTGCTTGCCATCATCCTCATCTCGTTCCGCAGCCTGTCCATCCCGGTCATTCTGGTGGCCAGCATTGAGGCCGCCATTGCCATCAATCTTGGCATTCCCTACTTTACCGGGGCTTCGCTTCCGTTCATCGCCAGCATCATCCTGGGCACCATCCAGCTGGGTGCCACGGTGGACTACTCCATCCTCATGACCACCCGTTACCGGGAGGAGCGCGCCCTGGGCCGCACCCCGCGGGAGGCCGCCCAGCAGGCACTGGAACACTGCAGCCAGAGCATCCTCACCAGCGGCCTGACGTTCTTTGCCGCCACATTCGGCGTGGCTGTCATCAGCCAGATCGAGCTGATGCGGAGCATCTGCCTGCTCATCTCCCGGGGCGCGCTCATCAGCACGGTGGTCATCCTTGTGGTGCTGCCTGCCGCCCTGATGCTGCTGGACGGCCTCATCCGCCGCACCACCCTGGGCTGGCTCCCGTCCGCTTTTGCCAGCATTCTGGGAACGCCGAGCTTTTCCAGTGCACATAAATGTTCTTCCATCTTGCTTTCCGCATCCGAAAGCTGGGCATCGGTATGTTCAATCATCGCCATGACCGCCGCCTGTTCCGATTCCTCCCAATATACACCATTGTAACGCAGGTAATTGGTAGCAACCGTGAAGGTGATTTCCTCGCCAAAGCAGTCCACGAAAGTACGGGCTTCACCGACATCGGAAAAATCATCCGGCAGGAGAGGATTTTGTCCGAACTGGTCGGGCGGAACATATCCGTCCTGCGAGGTAACCTTGCTACCGAACTTGCAGGCACTGTTCCAGATGCTTTCCAATTCCGTATCATCAAGAGGAGGATTGCACTCGGCTGCTTTGTCCAGAAATTTCTGACGGGCTTCATCCGTCACACCGAAACGCTTGACCAGTCTGCCCGCAATACGGGACAGGGTGCTGTTGCGCTGCCCTTCTGGAATGCTGCGGTTCGATTTCATCAGTGTCAGCCAGTCCTCGATAGTCAGACTCCCTTCGTGCCAAACCACCTCACCTTTCGAGCCAAACAGAAAACGGGAGGCATCCAGCGCATTGCCGTCAAAGAAGGGAAGTTCCTTGTAGATACGGGTTTTGATTGCTTTGTGAAATGTTGCATCCTTGCAGGGCGTTGTCGGGAAAAATACATGGAAACGAGGGCGGGCGGATACCGAGCCTTTCGCCAGCATATGATGACGACTGTATGTGACCGCAAATGCCACATCTGTTAGCATCTCCGACAGCTTTTCGGGCGTGATCCACTCGTCCGTATCGTCGGAATGGTCGTTGTCACAGTCCATCGGCACAACATCCGAGAGCTGGAAGTTCGTGTCACTGCGGGAAAAATTATCATACAGCGCACACACATGATCGAAGGCGACCGCCTTCTTTAGGTCAGCTTCAGAGGTAATGACTTTCTGGTGTGGGTAGTTGGTGTTCTTCGCATTGCCGGTACAGTCGGCAGTATACAGGGTAAATTTCATAGCTTTTCCTCCAATTCTTCCGTGAAATAACGAATTCTCATGTGTTTACGCTTCGCACGGTCAATCTCCGCCTTCATGCCTGCGGAGATATTCTCGCCGAACACCCACAGCTCCACACACTTGCTCATCAGCACCCAGTTCATAAAAATGGCTGTATCACGTTCTTCGGGAATGCAGTTATCCATGAACTGCGTAAAATAGATGTGCGGTGCAATCGGCAGATAGTGCTTGTCTACGGCAAAGCGGCTGTATCTCTTGGCGTTCTTGATATTTCTCTCCGTATCTCCGGAGTAAGGAGAGCAGATATACACAATGGGTCGGAAGGCGGCAGCCTTGCGGACTGCCTTTTCTTCCTTTTCCAGACGGGTGAACGCCTCGTGTTCTGTAGGGCTGAAATAGCCCTCTGCGTTGTACTTATCTGCCATTGCCGTGCTCCTTTTTTATGCGTTCCGCATACCATTCCAGATGACGCTTTCTCGTCTGAAAATCTGGAACTGACAGCAGCAGACCAATATCAGCCTTTTGCAGAACTTCAAGCATATTGATTTGCTCCTGCGTCAGATATGGGCGGATGCTGGTCTTTTTCTCAATACCATGAAGCACTCTGAACTGCTTTGCCGTCATGCCAAGTACAATACGGTTGAGCATATCGCATTCATTGCTGAAGTGATAAGGCTTCGGGTTGTCGTTGATAAGACGGATATTCTCGGTAAGCAGAGGAAATTCCTGCCTTGCCGATACAAGCGTTCTGATGAAAGACTCCATCTCGTTGAAACGGCGTATGTACAGTTCCTTGAACTGTGCCGCCTTTTTACCACGATAGCCCATTGCCAGAAAGACGAAACCGTCACGGGTCATAATGTAACACGGCTGCTTATGTCCCTGTTCGTTGATGTATGCCGACTGCACAAAATTGTGCAGTCGAAATTCCTCCGAGCAATCAAGTTCACGAATATCACGGAGGACAGCTCTGTGTTCCTTTTCAAAAAACTGTGCCACATAGCGGCTGTCTACTCTGGCGGTGTCATGTTTATCGACGAACACGCCGTAATCGTCCATAGGAATCAAACTTTTCATTTCAGTGCCTCCATTCTTTTCTTCGAGCAGGCAGAACAGCAAACTGCCGTGCCATACATATCGCCCATGCCGTCTGCAAATACAACAGACAGGTCAACGGATACTTCCTTACCGCAGTCAGGGCAGGTGCAGAACACATTTTCATCGTTCAGCTCTACCTTGACTTCAACAGTGTCATTGATATTTTCCTTTACATAAAACATAGCAAAACCCTCCTAAATTTCTTCTCATTATACAGTCCTTAAAAATATGCTGAAAATTAGCCTGCTCCTAATCTTTTTTATAAAATTCACACTCGTACCCATCCGCCCGCAAGAGCAGCCCCTCTGCCCATTTCGGTGTACGAGCCATCTGTTCGCAGACAACTTGCAGTGACATTCGTCTATCAGCTTCAATAATCATTTCATCGTGGATATGCCCGACGATAAAGCAGTGAGACAATGTCTGCAAGGAATAAAACAGCAAATCACGAGCAATGCCCTGAACGATGTTTTCCACGAGCTTGCCGGAGTATGTCTCCATACGTTCCCATTTCTTTGATGCACCGACACCGTCATAGGTAATAGATTCACCGCCAAAACGGTTCTCTTCAATACGTGGCTTTGCATAGGCAAGCCGTCTGCCGGACGGGAGTTCAATAAATAGAAATCCCGATTCATAGCTGAATTTGATACCGTGTGTTTCTGTCTGCGTTTTGCCGCCGACTGCCTTGATAGCTGCCCTCTCCACGTCCCACCAGAGCTGTACGATGTTGGGCGATGCCTTCCGCCAATCTGTGACAATTTGCTTCAGCTCATTATCTGAAAGTCCCATAGCGTCTGCACCGAACGCCTTCATAGCACCTACGCTGCCGCCATAACCACACGATAATTCGGCACATTTACCTTTCTGCCGCAAATGTCCGTTCACGCCATGTTTTATAACAGGAACGCCGAACATCTTTGACGCCGATGCACAATAAATGTCCTCGCCATTAGCAAAAGCGTTCATTCTCCACTGTTCGCCTGCAAGCCATGCAATAACACGGGCTTCGATAGCAGAGAAGTCCGCTACGATAAATTTATAGCCTGCTTTCGGTACAAATGCCGTGCGTATTAACTGTGACAGCGTGTCGGGAATATCCTCATAGAGAAGTTCCAGAGCGTCCATATCGCCGGAAAGAACAAGATTTCGTGCCGATTCTAAATCGGGAATATGGTTCTGCGGTAAATTTTGCAATTGTATAATCCTTCCTGCTTCCCGACCTGTACGATTTGCACCGTAGAACTGGAACATTCCTCTTGCACGACCATCCGAGCAGACTGCATTTCGCATTGCTGTGTACTTTTTGACCGAGGATTTGGAGGTTTGCTGTCGGAGCAGCAGTACTTCACGAATTTCCGGCGAAACTTTATCTATCAGTTCCTGCACTTCCTTTTTGCCGAGTGATTCTATTTCTACGCCGTGCGATTTCAGCCAACCTTTCATCTGCTGCACGGAGTTTGGATTTTCGAGTCCTGTCAATTCGCACAGCTTTTCAGTAAGATGCTGTTTTGCACAATCGCCGATACGAATTGCATTATGGACAAGCGGCAAATCAAGCTGAATGCCGCGGTCGTTGATTTCTTGGTCAAGGTGGTATTCCTTCCACACGAAATAAGGAACAGGGAAACGGCTTATTTTCCTCTCGATTCCCATTTCCGTCTCCACGTCACGCTTGTTGTATGCCTTGAAAACCGCCCACTTATCAGGAGCATCGGACGGAACATGAAACAGCGGTTTATCGCCGTCATAGGCATAGGGGACACAAAAATACTTGATGAGAGCTTTGCCCTCTGTCATTTTCTGCTGTTCGAGTTTCAATACAGAGCCGACACCAGCCAACGTCAGAGGCAATCCAAGGTAAGCGGACGCTGCCATAGAGCAGTGCCAAGAATCAGGACTAAGATAATTACCGACAGAATCCTGCGGAATGCTGTAACTGTGGAAAATATCGGGATAATTGCGTTTCAGCCAGACCGACAGGCATACGCGCTCAAAAGAAGCGTTGAAGCTGTGCTTTGTGACAGAATCGTCCGTCAAGGCATGAAGAATATCATCGGGGAGCGACTCACCGCTGGCAAGGTCAATGACCTTCACCGGAGAATCGTCCACAGAATATGCGAATAACAAAATATCGAAATAAGGAGAATCGGCGTAGCGGTACACACCTGATTTCGTTAAATCAACATCGCTCTTTGTTTCTAAATCCAAAAGCAAAGTACTTATAGCCATGAGAATGACTTCCTCCTTTTTATGCAAGATATTGTAGACGGTGATACATTGAACATAACAGCCAGCTCAGTGCCTTTTATACCGCAAGTCAGACCAAACCTTATTGCATCTACATCATCGATTGAAAGTTTCCGCCAGCGTCCGCCCTGCCAATACACATCAAGTATATTTGCAGTTCTCGTACCATATCTGAGATTTTCTAAGCGATTGTCAGTAGGATCACCGTTGTTATGGAGGACTTCCATTCCTTCCGGTGGATCACCCACAAATGTTTTCATGATAAGTTGGTGGACGGGCTGTCCGATACCACCATGTTCGAGAACAACAGAAACATGACCATTCTTGCAAAATCTCCCCGGACGCAGAATGCGCCCCTTCATCGGACGGTAGTAATAAGACTTTGAATAGGGGCTTCTGCCACGAATCATTCTATCCAAACTCCGTATTCTGCCTTCTGTGCTTGCTTGGTATTTCCCTTCATATCCGGGAATATCTTTCCAAACTTCCATATCATCACTTCCTTAGAACCCACCCACGGTTCACACCGCAAACGCCCACCCGTCTGTACCAGTCAATTATGAAAGAAAATCATCGTCGTCATCGTCTGCAAAATCGTCCTCTGCACGTGACTTGCCGCCCAGCGGCTCACCATCACGGAGCTTCTGGAGATTGTTCAGACCGCAGGCAATTCCACGGTTGCCATTGGTATTGAATGCGTAGAAATTAATGCTTGCACGACCGTAGATACCGCTGTAAAGTTCGCTGGTATCGAGAATCGGCTGGCAGTCGGCATCTACGACACCGGGCTTTGTTGCGCTGTTTGCGTTGATGAAGTAGCTGTCTGCGTAAGCCGAGTCGTCCGGTCTTTCTTCATCGCCGTCACGAAGAGGCGTTTTGAGCATCTTCAGTGCGGGAACAGACTTGCCGTTTCCCTTGAGTTTGGACTGTCCCTCGTCATAAGCCGCCTTGATTGCTGCTTTGCACTTCTCAATTGTCACGGTATCACTCTTCGGAATGATGAGGGAGACGCTGTACTTCGGAGTACCGCCGTTGATGCTTTTCGGCTCGTTTACAATGAGATAGCTGAAACGAGTATTTTTGCCTGTGACCACCTTTGTCGGATTCATAATCTTTGCCATAATAAAAGCTCCTTTATTCTTTAAAATCTTCTGCTGTGGGATTCCACGCTTTCCGTTTATCGGAATCGGGAACCAGTGTCGGTTTGCCCTGTGGTTTCTCAATAAGAGAGCTGAGCAGGGTATCAAATTTTTTCTTGCCGAGCAATTTTGTCATTGCGGTCACGCCCATGAGCTTCTTTTCAAATGGGTCATATCCTGCATCCGTGACAACTGCCGCAACGGCATCATCATTTGTGTATCTTCGGTTGGAGCGACCTTCCACGATCTTATATCCGGGGAACTCCTTACCGCTGATTGCCTGTTCAAGTGCATATGTTTTTACATCGTTTACCCAACCGATAAAGGTGTCCGCACGATTGAGAATCATGCTGATTTCATCATCGGAAAGTGTATCAGGAACGGCAAAGTCGTACTGTGCCATTTGGAGATTGTACTCCGCACGCTTGCGGCAGGTTGCCTTGACCTTGCAGAACTGACAGTGTTTGCCTGCCTTGTATTCGCCCTCACCGTTGGCGGCAAGAACCGCTGCCGGAACGAGGATTTTTTCTGCCCATTCGAGCAGTTCTTCTTTGGTAATTTCGGCAATGCTGATGTTGTCACGTCTGGGCTGAAAAATAATCATGCGGACGGTCTGAATGTCGTACAGGCTTTCAAAGAGATTGAGAGCACCGAGGGCATACATCCGCATTTGGCTGTTGTTTTCGGCTTCTACCAAAATTCCCAGCCCATACTTGAAATCTATTACCGTAAGCGTACCGTCAGCTACGATAATACAGTCGGCTGTGCCGAAGCTCTCTGACACCCAACGGGTAAAATCAAGACGCTGTTCTACAAGGACAAGCGGATCGGAGCAGTTCTGCTTTGCCGTTTCGACCTGCTCCATGACAAATTCGCAGTAAGTATCGCTGCATTCCGCCATTTCCTCATCGAAGTATGTCAAATCTTCAGTGGGGTCTCGAACCCTGTGTCCGAGAGCCTTTTTTACCTTGTACTCGCAGAGTGTGTGGGCATCTGTACCTTGTTGAGCATAACTGCTGGATGTATCCGCTACGGCGGCATTTTTCATAGCCGAAGGTGTACATTCTAACCACATTGCACTGGATGAGGGCGCGAGAAGTGCGTGATTACCCGGCATTTGCAATCACCTCCGCTTCTGCAAGCAGTGCTGTGTAGTCCGACTCTGCCACATCGGAGAGCTTGTCTGCCCCGAATTTCCGGAGCAGCTCCTTGACTTCAGCAGTATGACCATTGCGGGAAATTTCCGACAGACGGCTGCGGAGTTCTACAAAAGTAACAGTCTGCTGTTCAGGTGTCGGCTGTTCCTTTGCAGTGATTTCCTGTGGCTCGTCCTTTTCGGAATCGTAGATGGTCTCGAATGTGTTGAGATACTCACTTGTGATTTTCTCCGTCAGTGCAGTTACTGCTTTCGTCAGTGCGTTCAGAGAATTAATCAGTTCGAACATTTTGTCCATGGTTTTCACCTCTTCATCTTTTTTTGATTGGGAATCATTCCTTCTCACCATACAGTCCTCGGATCAGCCTGAAAAATTAGCCCCCTCAAAAAACTTTTTTATAATTTCCACAATTCTTTTTTTGTGAGCAGTAACTGTCGGTGATGACATACCGAGGATTGCGGCGGTTTCCTTCACATTGAAACCTCGCAGATAATGAAGTTCATAAACCTGTTTCTGACGTTCTGACATAGTTTCAACAGCCGCACGGAGCATTTCTACTTCCGGAGATACTTCACTGCCGTCAGGAATATTTTCAATAGCGGCTTTCTCAGAATCATGTTCATCATCAGACATCACATAGTCAATGGAAAGATTCCAATTTCTTGGTGCTTTCTCACCGGGATGAGCGTTTTCCCATTCCTTTACAGCCTGCTTTTCTTCAGCGGTCAGTTCAGGACGACCGTTTTTCAGGTTGTTGCGTACTTCTGCATCATCCAAATGATGCAGAAGTACAATAAACTCTTCAGTAATACCGTCTTTTCCCGGTATCAGGGTAATTGTGCTGCCGTCATAAATCGGATAGGTGTATGTAGTCCTTTTGGCGGCTGGCGTTTTGCGTACTCTCAGTTTTTCAGCTTTTTTCTCATAAATTGGCATAAAAAAATTCCTCCATTGTCTTGAATGGAGGAATCGCCCGGCTGCAAAATGGCATAACAAATCAGACTGCACTCCAGAAGGGATTTCACTCCATTCGGTTTGCAGCCGTCAAGCTCAAATTGACAGCCTTGTTATTCTATTGTCCCACACAGCCTGTTGAGCAACCGGTGTCAGTATGTATGAGTCAGCAGTTTAACGTCATACTGGGGACATAAATAGACGGAAAAGTCAACCTCTCCCGTTATTCATGGAAAAAGTAGAGGTTAAAACGAACGGTTTTTGTAACTTTGTAAATTTTGCGTAAAATCACTTCCGCCCTCTTCCAAAATTATATCAAATGTGATATAATATAATCAAATCTTTAGTTTTCATGTCAAATTAGGAATAATATATCGAAAAGGAATATGAATATGTCAGAATTGAATTTCCAGTTACTTGAAGAAAATATCCGTATGCTCCTTGTGAAAAACAATATAACGCAGCAGAAACTCGCAGAAATTGCAGGTATGACGCAGGCTAACGTAAGCAAAGCATTGAATCGTAACGAAAAGAAACGTTTTACTCTTGATCAGGTATATAGAATTGCACAGTACTTTGAAGTATCTATTGATAGCCTTGTAGGGAATCCAGCTGAAAATTCAGCAGGTACAAGTCCACGTGATGCCTTCCGTTTCATTACAAAGTTTCTCTCTGCTGGAAAATTGAGGACTGCTGAATTGACAGTAAAAGAGACAAAATATGAGCAGGAATATGGTAATGGCTTAATGGAACACAAACCACGAGAAATTGATGACACATATCCCGTTTTCTTCTTTCCGGACTATGAAAGGTTCTCCGATTATAAGTTATCAGATCAAGACGAAGTCGACTTACATATGGAATTTTGTGCTTGTGGAAACGATACAAGATTTCTATATCTGAACGAAATATTGAAGAAGATGATACCACTGATTGCACAGTACAGGGACGGTGATATTCCGGAGGAGGCTTTTCAAATGATTGTTGATGGATACTTAAAGCAGTTGATGTGAAGTTGAAATAGTCTTACAAAACAAAAAGCCGGAGTTACCTACTTTGCCCATAAAAGGCTTGGTAGATAACTCCGGCTTTAGCTCCACGATACAAAGATTCGGGGCAGTTTGCGGTAGTTTCTATAACTTACTTTTGTGCGGATTTTGCAGTTTCTACTTGGTAAACCACATCTTCCCAAGGAATTTTTTCGAACTGCTTCTTATCCGTTTTCTTCTCAAGAAAAATCTTTCCGTCTTCAATGACAACATCGCAGAACCGAGGTGGAATCGGTTTGTCACTATGAAGATTTCTTATGGCTGTTTTTGTCATTCATAATTCTCCTTTCTCAAAATGGCGTGTCTTCTGTATCATCCTCTGTATCATCCTCTATATCATCTTTCATATAAGAGTCAATAGCGTACATGACATCATTGTTAACTTTCGGGTGTTCCATACGCTCCTTGACCACAGAAAATAATGCTTCAAGGAGAGGAGCAATCGGAGTATCGTCTTGAGATGCGACCAATAGCTGGCTACCATTATGCGGAACATACATCCATGCTTCCACAGCATATGCAGAAGGATCATTGATTCTACGGACGCTTTTTGCAATATCCATAAGATAAAGTGTTGTACCATTCTTCAAACGCAAATTGAAACAATCTCCGTTTATGCAAGTATGCGGTCCGAACGTCTTTGAATTGAAAACAATCCGAGTCACTTCTTCTGGATATTCACATTCTGTTTCTTCATAGAATGTTTCTTCAGCAAATAGAGGATGGTATATCACTCCATAATAATCGGGCTCTATTCTGTTAAGATTAAAAGCACTTTCTCTGTTCCAATTAAGTCTGTCCTGCAATGTATCAGTTTTCAATTTATCAAAGAAACTGACAATGTATTGTTCCGTAGGGGTTAATCCTGTAAGATCAACTGATATAAGCGTATCAATGCAGACTTTCAGTAATTTTGCTGCAGTAACAATAAACTCCATGCTTGGTTCAGCAGTATTTCCTTCCTTTTCAAGTCGAGACATATACCCTAAACGAATTCCAGCTTCTTTTTCAATCTGACCGATCTTCACATCAGGCTTTTGCCGTAACAACTCACGAATGTTTGAAAAGCAAAGAGTCTTGTTGAAGTTTTTACAGTTTTCTAAAAGGGATTCAAGTTGGCTGAGAAAGCCTGCCCATTGAGTACGTTCTTTTTCAAGTTTTTTATACTTAGCTTTAATTTCTTCTTCAGTACCATATTCTTCGGCAATTCTATACGCTTCGCTTGAATCTTGCAAGTCAGCCATCATTTCCCATCTTTCAGTAGCTTCCTCAAGACCAGCTATACGAGAATTTAAGTCCTTGATCTTAGATTCTACAAATTGATACTTTTCTGATATTTCCTCTTTTGCGGTGAGTCCCATAGAGGCAGTAGCAATAAAACCCCTAATGGTATCTTTATCATCAATTTTGTCATCAGATACATTTTCATGATTTGACATACAGAAGCCTCCGTTTGCATTTCTTTGCATATAGTATATCATATTTCGCACCATTTGTCAATAGGTGCAAAAATTATTTTTAATTGCTCAAATTTGCAATTTTACGCCCTGCAAAAAGGAATATTACTATAAATGAGCATCCCTAAAAAATGCACAAAAAGATAGGACAACAGTCCCAAAAAGAGTTATAATGTACTTGTGACCTACAATAACTCAAAGGAGTGTTGTCCTATGAAAACAAGTATACACTATTCTGAAGAAATTTGCAAGAGATTGGAAGCAAAAAAATTGACGGAAACCATTTCGCCCTATGCGATGGAATCCATCAATACAATCATGCTTGCGATATTTCGTACAGGATACCATGGAAAAACAGTTGATATGGAGAAGTGCAGTGACAAGCATCGTACCAGTATCTCTCGTTTTTTGCATAACGATCAATGGAATGCATCATCGCTGGAAAAGGCAATGAAGGAGCTGGTAATCCACACAATTTATGAGGAAGCCGAACGCAGTGGAAAACCGATTCTTTGCATCGTTGATGATACGATTGCATCCAAGACAAAACCATCATCAAAGGCAATCCATCCAATGGAAGCAGCAAATTTTCACTTTTCACATTTGAAAAGAAAACAGGATTATGGTCATCAGGCGGTAGGCGTTCTGCTTTCCTGTAATGGGATTACGCTGAATTACACAATGATTATGTATGATAAATCGGTTTCCAAAATCGATATTGTAAAGCAAATTGCGGAAGAACTTCCAACGGCTCCGACATCGTCATATCTTCTTTGTGACAGTTGGTATGTATGCGAAAAGGTCGTAAATGCGTTCATTTGCAAAGGCTTTCACACTGTCGGAGCTTTGAAGACGAATCATATCCATACGGCACAAAAATGAATGTCTGTGAATTTGCCGGAAAACTGATAGAAGCAAAGTGCAGGGAACTCTTTCACCTCGTGACCGTGAAAGGGCGAACGTACTACGTTTACCGATAGGAAGGCAATTTGAACGGAATTGAAAATGCAGTTGTTTTGTTATCTTATCCGGCAAAGTCGTTCGGTAAAGAGAAAGCTCTGCGTGCATTCATCAGCACAAATGCAGCTCTTTCGGATGAAGAAATTCTGGATTTGTATGTTGTACGTTGGGAGATTGAAGTCTATTTCCGTGATTGCAAGATGAAGCTTGCTGTTGATAAGTATCAGATTCGATCCGCAAATGGAATCAAACACTTCTGGCTCATTGCATCTCTTGCTTACATGATCGCTTGCTTCGAATCAAAACGGTACAATTTCTCGGAAGGATATCATTTGCTGTCCCAAACGATTCGAAGAGAGCAGATCTCTTTCATTTTTGACTATGCTCAAAACGGTGGGGATAAGTCTGCCCTTTTGGAGAATATTGCTTAACCACTTTTGTGCATTTTCACGAAAACGGTGTTGGGATGCTCATTTATAGCTACTTGCTTTTTGAAGAAGGGTGTGGTATGATAAAAAGAAAAAGGGGTAAATGAAATGCTTAGGATTGCTGTAATTGATGACGATAAAACACTGTTATGTGATATGCACAAGCTATTTGATCGATTTATCATTGCTTATGATTTTGATTTTACCGTAGAATATTTTTCATCTTGTGAAGATATCTATGCAAAATTCAAAGCAGGAGAAAAATATGATTTACTTTTCCTTGACATTGAGTTTCCGGAAATGAAAGGTACAGAATTTGGGCTGCAGCTGCGGAGACAAATGAAAAATTATGATACGCAAATTGTTTTTATTTCTACGATTCGGGATTATGCCATGGAATTATTCAAGATTCGACCGATTGCTTTCTTGATCAAGCCAATTACTTATGAGGACTTATGCAAATGTTTGCAGGATTATATGTTGGATTACAGTAATTCGGATAGTTTTTTGGAATATATATCGGAAAATACAAAGCATAAAATCAAATTGAAAGAAGTTTCGTATTTGGAATCTAACGGGAAAAAAGTGATTTTTCACACAAAAACAGAAGAGTTTGCCGTGAATGGGAAAATCAGCAGTATCATTGAGGGAAACGGTAGTAAATTCCTTTGCATATCAAGAGGCGTTTATGTAAACATAAAACACATCATTAAGGCAACATCAAAGGAAGTAACATTGGAAGACGGCACATCACTTTTTATCAGCCGAGGGCAGCAAAGCATTGTAAGAGATCGATTGTCTGAATTATAAAATTGGGAGGTATATATGGAAACTTCTTTATACTTAGTGTCAAATGTAATTCGCATTTATGCTATTAGTATTTTTTTAGATTCGTTCTTCGGTAATTTGAAATGCAAAAGGATAATAAAAATAATTGCATATATATCCTATTATTTTATCGGAAGTCTGGTTTGGATTATATCACAAAATACGAATATCAATCTTGTTATCAATACAGCAGCAATCATCTTAATTTCTATTCTATACCGTGCAACTTGGAAGAAAAGAGTTTTTTCTGCAATATGGGTTTGTGCGGTTGGAATGTTTATAGATTGGATTGCGTTTTCTATTTTAGGTAATTCTCAATTTGTGCAGAGTGGCTTTTTACAATATGTTCTTCTGTTAGATCTCGCTTTCTTATTTCGTCATTTATATCATCGTCATATAGAGTATTCTTCAAAGTCTCCATATTTTTTGCTGATTCTTTTAGTTTCTCTTGGAACAATTGCAGTAGGAATTCTGACAGTAAATGATAGTTCCAAGCATGACATCATCGTTGCAATTATCCTGCTTCTTATTAATCTTATCAATTTTTACACGTATCATCTGGAACAAGACCGACTGAAAAACAAACACATGGTGGAATTGATTCAGGCATCAAATGATGCTTATCAAAATCAGCTTAAAATCATGGAGACTTCCCAAAGAGAAATGCGGTATTTGCGGCACGATATGCAAAAGCACTTGAACACCATGCGTAGGATGCTGCAAGAGAAGGAGTATGCGGAGGTGCAGGAGTATCTCACGACAATCGAGAACGCAATTATTGTGAAGGAAGAATACTCGAAAACAGGCAATCGTGATGTGGATAGCCTGATTAATTATGAGTTGGCTTTAGCGTCTGATTTAGGTACAGCAATTATGTGCAGAATTGACTTACCGGCAGAATTGAATATTTCATCCTTTGATATGACCGTGATACTTGGAAACTTGTTGGATAATGCGATAGAAGCTTTGCGTCAGTCAGAAAACAAACGGCTTCTGCTCTCCATGAAATTGACTCGTGGAATTGTACGAATTGATATTGAAAACAGCTACAACCCAAAACAGAAAAAGAAAGCGGATCAAAAACAACATGGAATTGGTCTCCTAAGTGTTTCACATACGCTTGAAAAATACCATGGTGATCTGAAGCACTATGTAGAAGATAACAACAAATATCATACAACAGTGACCATGTTCAATGGAACAGAATGAAGAAATCGGACGTTCTAAAGCGTCCGATTTTTGCATTTCATACCCAAAAGTCATACAGTTCATGCCATAAGTCGGTTTTAAAAGTCCTATTTGTGCTATCATAAATTAGCGAAGAAAGAAGGTGCATGGGATGTTTGAAGAAGCATCAAATCGGATTACAGTATGGCTGTCCAAAACCAAAATCATAAGTTCAGACCAAGAAGTTGTATGCAAATGGGGAATGACACACATATTGGATACCCTTTTCAACATTGCAACTTTTACTGCAATCGGATTGCTTTTTCGAATGCTTCCGGAAACAGCTGTATTTACAGTCGCATATATTCCGTTGCGGTCATTCGCAGGTGGCTATCATGCAAAAACACCATTTCGATGCTGGGTTATTTCCAATTTTCTTTTAATCGCGGCATTGCTAATAGTTCGGTATGTTTCTCATTTTACTGCCTTCTTTTTATTGCTGACAGCTTTGAGTTTGCTCTGTCTCGTTGTTTTGATGCCTGTATCTGATATCCATAAAAAGTTATCGGAAAAGGACAGAAAAAAGTATCGAAGAAAAGGACTCATGATATTGATGGTAGAATTATGTGCATCTGCTATGCTCTATTATTTTGCCTTAATAAATTTCTCTTACAGCATTTTTAGTGCATGGATACTGTTGTCCATCATGCTCATTGGCGGAATGATTAAGAATGGCGTACAAGCTTACAATGTAGGCAGACCAAATGAAGGCCTAAATATCAAATTGGAAAGGTGGTGCATTCACATGAAAAAGAAGATTTGCTCTTTCATTACACGTTTTGGCGGTACAATGGCAGCATTGGCACTTGTTGTTGCTACCATGACAGCAAATTCAACTTGTGCATGGTTGGCTTATCAGCCGGAAGAGCCGGAAGAAGTGAAGATGCTGAAAAAGGATTGATGAGGCACTGTATTTTTAGATATGCCGATAAATTAATCCACTTTTATATTGATTCTAAAAGAAATAATTTTTCAAGATGATAACCACTGTACAGGACAACAAAAGCTTTTGGATTTCTATCTTACTAAAATTTTTCTTTGAAGAATAAATTCGAATATCTGTTGCTGATTTCAATAAGAATTCGCCTGACTGAATGAAAGGAGGTGAAATCAAAATGACCAAACTTAAAAAAGTGGTAGCCGGCATTCTTGCGGCGGCAGCTATGGCAACGAGCGTTGTTGGTATGAGTGCAAGTGCATATAGTCCTACTGTTTCCAGAACTGTTGGTAGCGTTACAGGAACACTTTATTCTGATACAACGTATGGATACGGTACAACAGCTTGCAGTAATCAAACGTGTTATGTCAAAGTAAAACACGGTGGAACAACCTCAGGTTGGGCAAACTCATATGGCTATGCAAGTTGCAAAAACTCTGCCACTAATGGAACAACGAATGCACAATCATGGCACAGAACAGCGTCAACATCATCATTCAGTCTTTATTTCTAAAAAGCCTGTTTATTGACTTAATCCATTTTTAATCAAATGAGGGGATTGTATTTCACTTGATGTACACTCCCTTTTTGAGTATAATAGACATTTTGTTTAAGAAAATCGTAACTATTCAGAACCCCGCCATAGCCGTGACTGAATTTCGTATACATGCATAATAGAAATTTACCTTTCAGACCGATAGAAACCGTTCAAGTGAAGTGAAAACAAAATCTCGATCTATTATTGGCTGTAAGCCCCTAAAAATCAGCACTTGAAAATCTGCGTTGATCGCAATTCGTCAATATGCCGACACCGATTATTCTGTGCATTTGCGATATGTCTTTAATCGTGATATAATGTAGATAGACATTATCATGGAGGTGAGCATATGCCGGATTATAAGGATCAGATTATTGAGAATCTTCAAAAAGAGGTAGAGGAATTAAAGCGCATTGTCGAGATGCAGAACGATATTATCCGTGACCTGAGAGAACAACTCCGCAAGAATTCCAGCAACAGCTAAAAACCTCCGTCATCTGATGGGCTTAAGAAAAAGCCTGTCAACAAGAATAGAAGTTTGCGTGAGAAAAGCGGGAAGAAACAAGGCGGTCAGAAAGGTCATTCTGGCACACATCTTGCTGTGCTTTCAGAGCCTGACCATGTCATTAATCATCTGCACGCTGACTGCCAGCACTGCCCGAAGCGTGAGATTTGCATGATGAATTCTGAGGTGAAAGAAATTCGCCACGAAATTGATATGATTGCTCAGGTTGATGTGACCGAACATGAGCTTATTACAATACCCGTATGCCCGATTTGCGGTGAAGCAAAAACGGGTTCTTTCCCTGCGGAAATTAAGGCGGTCGTTCAGTACGGACAAAACCTTGAAGCACTCGCTGTTGCTTTGAACACCATTGGCGCAGTCAGCTTTAATCGTACTCACGATATATTAAGCGGCGTGTTTAACGTTCCGATTTCTGTCGGGACGATAAAGAACATGGTTTCTCGTTGTGCTGCTAAAGTCGAGGAGGCTAATACTGTCTCGGCTGAGAAGCTGAAATCAGCACACCACAAGCACGGTGACGAAACTGGTTGCCGCGCTGACGGCAAAACGCGATGGACGCATTGTCTTTCAAACGAACTCTACACAGTTCTGTTTCTTCACGACAAAAGAGGGCATATTGCTATGGAGGAAATGGGTATCATTCAGTATAGCGGCGGCACTCTTGTCCATGATTGCTGGGCTCCTTATTGGTGCTTTACGAATGTTAAGCACCAGCTTTGCGGTGCCCATTTGCTCCGAGAGCTGAAGGGAATAGTGGAGAATCATCCAAAACAAACATGGGCTAAAAAATTCACAACTCTACTGCTGAATCTTAAGCGCGCAAAGGAAAAGGCGATTGCAAAAGGTAAAACCGCTCTACATCGAAATACCTTGAAGCGGTATTCCAACCTCTATGATGAGATCATGAGAGCAGCTTATGAGGAGAATCCGCTTCCGGAACGAAAGCCGGGACAGAGAGGAAGAACCAAGCGCGGAAAGGTGCTGTGCCTTATAGATCGGCTTTCTGCACACAAGGGAGAGGTCTGCCTTTTTGCACATGACTTCGATGTGCCTTTTGACAACAATCAAGCTGAAAGAGACATTCGTAACATTAAGGTGAAAACCAAAGTGTCCGGCTGTTTCAGATCAGTTGACGGGGCAAAAGAATACCTGAAAATCATGTCATATGTTTCCACAGCAATCAAACACGGCTTTACCAGTTTTGATGCGATTCGTCGTGCTGTTATGGGCAATTCTATGTCTATCTTTGCTCAGGACTCTGAATAGTTACAGAAAATCATAATTTAGAGGTGCAAAATATGAGTAGAATTCATAAGCTAATTGTTCCTATCATGCTGACAATGAATCTATGTGCCTGTGGAAGCGAAAGCATACAAAAGGGGAGCAACATTCAAAACTTCGAGCAAAATCACTATATCACACATGCGAATACTTATCAGAATGGCGTAATCTATACCGGTTCTGAGGGCAGTTCCACAGCAGCTTACTTTTTAGACTATGAGAGTATGCAAGCTGTTCCACTTTGTAATAAGCCAAATTGTGCTCACAAGGACACCTCGTGCTTGGCATTTCAGTGTGTTCAGGATAGCATCATGCCATTTGTTTATCAAGGT